>ERZ773248.806-NODE-806-length-33595-cov-14.904651_pt1 | contig 33595 bp, 27 predicted proteins | sample MGYA00580518_ERZ773248 | MGnify/ENA primary metagenome ERZ773248 (study PRJEB29015, sample SAMEA2737762) | human gut metagenome | biome: human gut; feature: human-associated habitat; material: faeces | place: China | collected 2012 ...
CGTAGCCAAGAGTTGCATCCAGTTCTGCCTCCATCAGCTCCTGCAGGATATCCTTGAAACTGTCTTTCAGAAGCGTGTATATATCTGCAACGCTATTAATGTTGTTTTCTGAGATGATCTGTCGAATTTGTTCTTTTGCAACTGCCATAAAAAATACTCCTTTTCGATAAGAATTGTCATATCTGAATTCTTACCAAAAAGGAGTTATTTTTTACCAAAAACACAAACTATTTTACACTACCGTCTTTGCTCATAGCTAAAAGTTTTTCTTTCTCTTCCTGACTGAGAAAAACAGAATATTGAGTTGGATAATTATATGATATCACGTATTGATTTAGAAATCAATTTGTTAGTACACTAGTACATCCATCTCAACCCCTTTGGATAATGGTTTTTAATGATCCCGGCTGCCATTTTTCCCCAGCCAAGGCTTAGATTTCCTGTACATATCAATACCCAGCCTTTTTCACAGGACACAGACATATCCGTGGCTGCGTTCAGTGTCTCTCCTTTTAAATATTTAACAGCATCTACACTGTCCGGTGCCAGTTCTTTCCATACTTTTACCTGTTCCGGTCTCAGCCAGAGAGCAAAAGCATGGGATGGCTCCAGACGGTTTTTCTTTACAGTTCCTATATGCAATCCCGGGCGAAGCACTTTTAATCCTTTTAAACTGACCATCTGAGGTGGAAGAAGATAAAGCTGATCTCCAAATCGAAGATACTCTTCCCGCTTTTTTAAGAGTTCCGGCTCAATAAGTGTTTTGTCCAGAAAACGATGCAGCTCTTCCATCACTTCTTTTTCCTTTTTCGGATCTATATAAGAAGGCTGGCTGCGTTTACCGGTGAATTCCCCACTGTCCTCTCTCCGACGAAGAACCGCCATAAAATGACCTTCTCCCTCTGTTTTATGAGGCATAATACGGAAAGCCCGTTCCAGATGGAATTGTTCTATGGCTGTAAAAATTTCTTCTGTTTCTTCTGTTTTTTCATGTCCGTAAAAGGCCCATTTGGGCACTGCATTCATCAACCCCTCTGGACATTCTCTTTCTTCCAGATAAAAATCCTCATGTTCTTGTAAAAAAGAAAGGATAGTACCTTCATTTTCCTCTGGTGCAAAGGTGCAGGTAGAATATACCATGGTGCCCCCTGGTTTTAGCATAGACGCAGCATCTTCTAATATTTCTTTCTGCCTGGCTGCACACATTTTTACATGGTCCTCACTCCACTGCTTTACCGCCTCTTCTTCCTTGCGGAACATCCCTTCTCCGGAGCAGGGGGCATCTACAGCGATCCGGTCAAAAAACTGCACAAAAAACTTTGCCAGACTTCCTGCATCCTCATTTGTGACAACACAATTTCCCACACCCATACGTTCCATGTTCTGGGAAAGGATCTTTGCCCGGCCCGGATGGATCTCATTAGATAGAAGGAAGCCTTCTCCCTTTAACCTGGAAGCAATGTGGCTGGACTTTCCACCGGGAGCTGCACACAGATCCAGTATGTTTTCACCTGGCTTCGGATCTAAAAGTTCCACTACGGCCATAGCACTTGGTTCCTGGATATAATAAAGACCTGCTTCGTGGAAAGGATGTTTTCCTGGTCTTGCCTCCAATGGATAATAATACCCTTCTTTTACCCATGAGACCGGTGTCAGTTCCATCTGTAAGACCTGGGATGTCTTTTCTGCCAGAGACTTTACTCCCTTTTCTTCCCAGTCATCTTCTCTTCCCTCTTTTGTCTTTAAACTGTTAAAACGCAATCCCTGTACCTTTTCCTGCTCATAACTGGCTTCAAATGCACTGTATTCTTCTCCCAGCAGTTCTTTCATACGCTCTTTAAAGCGCTGTGGCAGTGTTATCATCCTATTTTCCTTTCTTTCCTCATGATACATGACAGCAAAAAGGCTGGCAGGTTCATCCGCCCCACCAGCCTTTTTCCTGATCACTTTATTAAATCCGATTACAGTATTACCTTGAAGTCATCAGATGCTTCACCGTTTACTACGTAGTAAGCAGCACCTTCTTCTGCAACTATATACAGTTCAACTTCTTTGATCTCTGCATCCTTGTGTGTGTTCTTGTATGCTTCTACAGCTTTGTCTAATACGCTCTTTGCAAGAACATCCTTACCAGCGAACTGGAAGTGCACTTCCATCTTTGGCTCAGCTGCCTTCTTTGCAGATGCTCTTTTAGTAGCAGGCTTCTTTGCAGGTGCCTTCTTAACAGCCTCTTTTGCTTCTGCTGCAACTGCCTTTACAGTAGCTGCTGCTTCCTTTACAGTTTCCTTCACTACCGGAGCAGCCTCTTTTACAGTTTCCTTTACAGTTTCTTTCACTGTAGATGTTTTAACTGCCTTCTTAGCCATTGTCATAATTCATTCCTCCCTGTTTGATCTGGGATATCCGGAGGCCCGGCTCCGAAATCCGTCTATATTTCGTTCTATTAAGGTCTCTTTATTGTGTCACAACGCATTATAGAATGGTTTTGGGGATTTGTCAATGTTTTCCAGCATCACACACCTGGACCGATCTCGTCTGCAGGGGCTTTTGTGGCAAATGCAGGGCCCACTTCTTGTGTGGCATTTTCCGCAGAAGCGGTAGTTTCAACAGGCTGTACAACAGCAGATTCGGAAGGTGCCTGGGTCGGTGCAGCTGTTTCCTGTGCCTTTGTGGTCTCTCCAGGTCCTGCAGGGCTTACTGTTGGCACCGGTGTTTGTGCTGGCTGTGTCTCAGCCGGTGTTTGTGCCGGTGTCTGTGTAGGCTGTTCTGCCGGTGTGGTCTGTACAGGTACTGCTGTTTCAGCTTTTCCGGAAGCCTTGGTAGCCTGGGAATTTTCTGTACCTGCCAGATTATAGCAGATGACCGGTATTCCTGCATACACATTTTCAAATAAAGTCTTCGCAGCTGCATAAGGCATATTAATGCAGCCATGAGAACCGCTCTTTTTATAAATAGTGCCGCCAAATGTATTTCGCCAGCTGGCATCATGGAAACCAATACCGCCGTTAAAAGGCATCCAGAATTTTACCGGACTTGCATATCCCTGTCCCTTTAAAGTGGCATCTCTCTGCTTATAGGTAAGACCAAATAGTCCAGGAGGAGTTGTATATCCCTTAGATACATTTCCTGATACAAAATCAGATTCCAAAATTTTCTGTCCTTCTTTATACATGAACAGATGCTGGGCAGTCAAATTCACTTCCACATAGGTATTTCCATAGTCATTGCCGTCATGGCTGGCTGCCTTCTGGGCATAGGCAGGTTCTTTTGTAACATTCTTTCCTTCTGCCAGAGCCTCCTTTAAAGCAGCTGCCTCTGCCTGCTGATCGATCCTCCATCCATAAAAACCGCTTACTTCTACTTGCGGACCATAACTGGTCTTAAATGTGCGCTTGCTGTAAGCTGTGTTGTATTTAGAAGCCAGGGATTTTACATATTCAGAGATTTTACTTTCATCTATGCTTACCTGTCCACCTGCATAAGAAAGCCAGGTATGGATCTTTTCTCCATCCAGGATCTCCTTTTTGCTTCCCATGGTATAGGTAATAGTCATATTGGCATAACGGTTCAGGCTTTCTGCCAGTGCAATAAGGCTTTCATCATCTGAACGCACTGCCGGTTCTTCATAACAGCCCAGCTCATCCAGATCGATCTCTTCTTTCAGATCGTTAATAGCCGCCTTTACCTCTTCCTTTACTTTTTCAGGTTTTAACTGGTCTCCTTCTGTCTCAGGAATAACAGAATAGCCTTCTCCTTTTATATAATCTGATAAATGAGCATCCACCGGTGCAGTCACATAAGCTGGATCCATGGCATTTAAGCTGTCTACTGCCTGATCAAGAGCCTCATCCTCATAAGCCAGCATAGTCTCGATCTCATAGTTTTCCCCTTTTATCATATGAATGGGCCAGGTATAAGGATTTTGCTGCTTAAGAATGTTTTCAAGACTTCCATCAAATACAGTATTAAGCCCGATGGCACTTCCCTCTATGTTCTCAGAAGCATCATTTCTTAACACCAGGCGCAGGGAATAATCGCCTGCCTCCTTTGCCATAGCTTCTTCTACTGCTTTAGAACTCATTCCTGCTACGTTCATTCCGTTAATGCGGGTACCTGGAAGGTATGTATTCTGGTATTTCATAGACATACCCACATATCCGGCTGCACCGGTTATTACCACACCTGCCAGTATTCCCGCTGCAAGCTTCCAGGAAAATGGCTTTTTCTCTGTTTCCTTTGTTTCATTTTCCTCTGCCTGGTTTTCTTCCCTGACAGCTTTGGTCTTTTCTCTTTCCGCTTTTTCTTTTTCTTTTCTTTCCTGCTCCCTTTCTTTAAAAGCCGACCTGCTGCGGCTTACAGGAATCTTTTTTTCTTTTTTTTCCATATTTTTTATATAAAAAACCTTTCTGACATTATCATTTTTCATTCATGAAGGCTTTCAGGATATCTGCCAGCTCTTTTAGGCTGTCCGTGATATTTCTAAAGGCTCCATAATTATACAGGCTCACAAAAAACATACCACAGGGCACTGCCAGGATCATTCCTGCAATACCTTTTAATTTAAAACCTAAATACAGGAACAGCAGGGTCAATATGGGGTTTAATCCCAGACTGTCTCCTACTAACTTAGGCTGTACTACCTGGCGGATCACCTGGGTAAGTACATAAATAAGCAAAAGCCCTGCTGCAAAGGCATATTCTCCTCCTAGCAGCTTAATTATCCCCCATGGAAGCAGAGCTGTTCCTGCTCCAAACACCGGCAGAAAATCTAAAAATGCAATGAGGAATCCCCATAACAGGCTGTATTTTACTCCAAGTATGAAAAATCCCACTGTTAATATTATCCATACCACTGCCATGATCTTAAACTGGGCAGTAAAATAGCATTCGATCAGACGACGGGCCTCTGTCCTTATATACTGGCTGTATTTTTTTGCCCAGTCAGGCATATGGCTTCTTACAAAAGCCAGGATCCAGTCTCTGTCTGCAATAAAAAAATAAGCTGACAGAATAGTAACAACAGAGTATACCATAAGAGAGGGGATCATTTTCGCCACTGCCCCTGCTGCCTCTACTGTAGGCGGGGCAATGGAACTTGCCAGCTTTCCTACCAGTTCCCCCAGATTATTTCCCAGTTTTTCCCAGCCGGTCCTGATGCCTGCAGGTGCATAGGTAAACAGGTTTTCCAAATGGGTCAGGCTTTCCTGAACTTCCGCTTCGATCCCTGCATATAAGTCAGGCAGATCTTTCATAAAAGACCACAAAAGCCTGGCACCGTTTGACACAGCCAGATAAATAAGGCCAATGACCAGAGCCAGAACTCCGGCTACAATGACCATGGAACTGTGTTTTCGCACCAGGCATAGCTTTCTCTCAAGAAAACGCACCAGCGGATTGGCCAGCATGGAGATCAGCCAGCCGATCACAAAGGGCATAAAAAATTTCAAACACCTGGGTCCGAAAAAGCATAAAAGAAGCCATCCGGACACAGGCAGCAGGATCTTTAGCATCAGACGCAGGATATGTTTATCCATTCAATCATCTTCCTTTCAGGCATTGGGTAAATATGCTTCCAAAAAGCGGAATAATGTATCCATTTCTTCATCTGTTCCTATAGAAATACGAAGACTGTTGTCCAGGCCAGGTGTTTTAAAATAGCGCACATAGATCTGTTCTTTCTTCAATGCCTCAAAGATCTTTTCTGCCGGAACAGACTCATGAGAAGCAAAGATAAAATTGGACCTGGAATCCGGGAACGTAAATCCCAGTTCCGCAAGACGTTTCTTTGAACGTTCTCTAGTAGCCACGATCTTTGCCAGGGTGCTTTCAAAATATGCCTTATCTTTTACTGCTTCCACACCAGCAAGTAAAGATGGCAGATTCATCGTATACGAATTATAAGAATATTTTACGTTATTTAAGGCCCTGATCAGATTCGGATGCCCCATTGCAAAACCAATACGCATACCTGCCATGGAGTGAGACTTGCTGAAAGTCTGGACTACCAGGAGATTTTCGTACTTTTCTAACAGCTCCAGGGCAGAAGGTCCTGCAAAATCCACATAAGCCTCATCTACAATGACCACTACATCCTGATTTGCTATTAATATCTCTTCAATCTGGTCTAAAGGCATATACACGCCGGTAGGTGCGTTTGGATTAGGAAAGATCACGCCGCCGTTTTCTTTTGCATAATCCTTTGTATCAATGGTAAAATCTTCTTTTAAAGCAGGCGTCTCAAAAGGCACTTTAAACAGATCAGCCCATACTTTATAAAAAGAATAAGTCACATCCGGAAAAAGCACCGGTTTATCTGAATTAAAGAAAGTAAGAAAACTCATCGCAAGAACATCATCAGAACCTACTCCTACAAAAACCTGATCCTCACCCAGACCATAATAAGCAGCCAGTTCCTTTACAAGAACAGTCGCTGCAGGATCCGGATATTTGCGCAGCCGGTCTGTATCCAGTTCTTCCAAAACCTTCTTCACTCCCGGAGCCGGCGGATATGGATTTTCATTTGTATTTAATTTTACGATCTTGTCTCCCGCAGGCTGTTCTCCCGGTACATAAGGAACCACCTGACGGATGTTCTTTTCCCAAAGTCTCATGACTTATCTCCTCTCTTTCAGACATGGACATATTTCCGTACAGCATCGATAAAATAACCAGCATAGTACTTCCCTTGATTTTATCCTTGAAGTCCATGATTGTCAATATAGAAGAATCGTTGTTTTTTCTTACATTTTAATGTATACTTTTACTAATAGTTTTAACAAAAACCATAGTAAAGAAGGTATACCTATGAATGTATTTGATATGCTCGGTCCTGTTATGATCGGTCCTTCCAGCTCTCACACAGCAGGTGCCGCAAGGATCGGCCGTATTACAAGGACTCTTCTTGGAGCGCCTGCTGTAAAGGCGGACATCCTCCTTCATGGATCCTTTGCAAAAACATATAAGGGACATGGTACAGATAAAGCTCTTATTGCCGGGATCATGGGAATGGCTACCGATGACGTACGCATCCGTCAGGCACCTGAACTTGCAAAAGCAGCAGGGCTTAAGGTCCATATTTCCACAGGTGACATTGACGGTGCCCATCCAAATACAGCACGGGTCACTTTAACAGATGCAAATGGCCGCCAGGTATCTCTCCTGGGTTCCAGTATTGGCGGAGGAAACATTCTTGTAACAGAGGTCAACGGCATGGAAGTTTCTCTTACCGGCCAGTATACCACTCTCATCGTCCTTCACAAAGATACCCCCGGCATCATTGCTGCTGTAACAGAGGTCATGGCTGAAGAAGGCATTAATATCTGCAATTTCCGTCTTTCCAGACAGAAGAAAGGCGGCGAAGCGGTAATGACCATTGAACTGGATGGAATGCCCAGTCCTGAGATCAACAAAAAGATCAACACCCTTCCAAATATCTATTCCAGCACCATGCTGCAGCCTATTTAATAAGTGTAAATACAAATGTGCTCTCGGAATCTTTCTGTGCTTGATTTTGTGAGAAGATTTTTTGTCAGTTGTACCCAAATTTCTGAAGCGTTGGCGTTGCGTCCGCCTCTGAAATTTGAGTGCCACTGGCGGAAAACCGGCCACAAAAGCAAGTGCAGGAAAGACTCCAAGAGGACATCAAAGTCTTAAGGAGGTTTTCCTGACATCATGAATACTGATTTTAACTACTCTTCTGTTGCCTCCATTATCCAGGCTGCAGAAAAAAACAGTCTTCCCGTTTCAGCCCTGGTGCTGAGCCAGCAGGCACAGCAGATGGAACTGGAGGAAAAGACTGTATATGAAAAAATGGCTTCAAATTTTCAGGTTATGAAGGAGTGTATTGAACCTGGCTGTGATGAACACTTAAAAAGTACCAGCGGTCTCACAGGAGGCGATGCCTATAAGCTGCGCCGCTACAGTGAAAAGGGCATAAGCCTGACAGGATCCTTTCTTTCAGGTGCCCTATACCGGGCACTGGCTGTTTCTGAATTAAACGCTTCCATGGGCCGTATCGTAGCTGCCCCGACTGCCGGAAGCTGCGGCATCCTTCCTGCTGCACTTATTACCATGCAGGTGGAAAAAGGATGTTCTGACCATGACTGCGTAATGGCTCTTTTTACTGCCTCTGCTATTGGTATGGTCATTGCAAACAATGCCTCTTTAGCAGGCGCCCAGGGCGGATGCCAGGCAGAGTGCGGTTCTGCCGCTGCCATGGCTGCCGCCGCTATTACAGAGCTGGCAGGCGGAACCCCCCATATGGTCTCCCAGGCAGTTGCAATTGCCTTAAAAAATATCCTGGGACTTGTATGCGACCCGGTAGCCGGTCTGGTAGAGATCCCCTGTATCAAACGCAATGCCTCCGGTGTAGCAGGCGCCTTTGTTGCAGCAGAAATGGCTCTTGCAGGCATTGACAGTGCCATCCCCGCAGATGAAGTCATCTGGTCCATGAAACGGATAGGCGATATTATGTCACCTACCTTAAAAGAAACTGCAGAAGGCGGACTGGCCGCCACACCAACCGGAAGAAAGCTTCACGACCAGGTATTTGGTCCCGGTGAAGTCTTAGGCGGATGCAGCGGCTGTGCCGGCTGTCATTCATAAACGATACTTTTATTTAAAAACCACAGGAATTCCTGTAAATAACTCTTTTCCCGCAGAAGTCAGTTTTTCAAGGTCCAGGTTGACCCTGAACTGGCTTCTGTTTTTCATCGTCACATAAACAAACAGATCTTCTCCCCCGTCAAAGCTGCTGCAAAGGCCATTGTTTTCTGCCAGAGAGCTTTCCTGGCAGGCACCTGTCAGTAAAGCGATATCAGCAGGATCTGTAATATATAAATGTCCCTGATCGGAATAATAAGGATTCTCTGCTTTCAGCTTTTCTAATCCATCTCCCTGAGGAAGCTTTATTACACCTTTTTCATCTGTATACAGGTTTTGCAGGGCGATCCGTATGCTCTGGATATTTTCAGCTGTCATATAGCTTCCCGGCTCAACAGACTGTTTCTTTAGCACTTCTATTGTATTTTTAAAAGAAGGATACACCGGCCAAGAAACGCAGTAATCTTCCGTTATATCATAGGCCGGATCACTGTCATAATAATAATTGGGATCAAATCCGCCTGCCATATCATTTACAGACATATCATTTGCTGGCATCTCCATAACCATGTTCCAATAACCCTGCTGTTGTAAATAAGCAGACATATTGTGGTCTATAAATAACAGGCTTCCTACAGGATCCTCCTGCCTTCTATCTGCCACTGTCTGTGCCAGAAGATCTGCCTGGTATGCTTTTAACACTTCTTCTGCTACTGCACTTTCCTTTGTCTGATACCATATTCCCCCTGCTTCTTTGTATATTACCCCCGAAAGGTTTTCTGTTTTTTCTTCAAAAACAGGATACAGTCCCTTTTTGTATTCTTCAGAAGCATACAGAGTATCATATTCACCCATAATGCTGTTTAAAGATACACTGTAACGCCTTCCCACCTGTTTTCCATTTTTTAAGTTATAAAATACATTAACATAAATTTGAATATCTTTCTCTAAATTATCATCTTCTCCGGAGCCCACTTTACCTGCAACGAAGATGGATGTAGGGCCATCCGCTCCACCGATCACAGAAATAGCATCAGCTGGCGCAGTTTCGGCGACCATAAGTTCAGCCTCTCTTGCCGCAGATATTCCATAAGACCGGGAAAAACGTTCTTTACGGTCTTTTTCCGCCTCTTTTACGCCTTCCCTTGCCACAGCAAGTACAGTATCCATATCTGTCAGCTGCATATGCTCCTTTACAAAATCATAAGTACTGGTAGTATATTCGACACACCATTTTCCATCTTCTTCTACTGCATGTGCATAGCCCTTCAGAAAATTTTCATCTATGGAAAAATCCAGTCCTGCAGATGCTATTTTTTCCTCTTCCGGGATAAAACGGTCATAGCCATACCAGTCATAATGAAAAGACAGGAAAAACAGGACACCTGCTGCTACGCAGCCCAACAACTGTAATTTATGGGAAAACAGTTTCTTAAAATCAGCCTGGTAAATGATCTCAATGATACAATGGGCTAAAAGGACACCAGCTACCATTCCAAACAGTCCCCAGTGCAGACGGCTCTGCAGTGTCCAGAAGAACATGGAAGCCCCCATACCAGCTGCAAGAACAATGAGGATACGGATAGGCGCCATGGTCTTTTTAAAGGCCATAGCCTTTCCTGCTGCCTCCATAGGACGTTTTCTGTAAAGCTCCATTCCAAGGATACCGCCTGCAAAGATTGTAATCAAAAGCCCCAGGATCTGGGCTGCTGCCACTGTCTTTCCGTCAGAAATATCTGCCAGGGACATAACGTACGCACCTACAGGAGATAAATGTCCCAACGTGTCAAAGAGTGCTTCATTTGGGATCTGATCCGCTGTAATGAAAAATATATCTTCAAAGCCTTCGATCAGTGCGCCTACTGCCGGGAAGAAACTGAAAAATACAGCTGTAGCTAAAAGTCCTACAATGATCTTTCCCGTCATCATCATAGCCACAATGACCGTCTCATAAGTCACTATGTAATACAGCAGGTTCATGAAAAAGCCAAAAAGCATAGGACCTGCAAACTTTGCCGGGCTTACTCCGTATGCAGCTGCTGCCGCCATAAGCACTAAAAGATGGATAAAATAGGTGACTGTTAGTATCAGGATACCATCCACATGATATACCAGATACAGCATTTCCCTTCTTACAGGAATACTGTGATAAAAATCCACCTTCTTCTGATTATGAAGATAAGCAAAACCGGCTGCACCGATGACTACTGCTGCTGTTACCATTAAAAATAAGGGCATAACATTTCCATAGGAAACCAGGTTCACTACAGCCTTTGTCTTATACTCCAGCACTTTTGCCAAATATTCCGGTGTTCCGGTATTTACTAAAGGCGTATAGCCGTTATACATGGCAAACTGGCTGTTTGCTGCATTTTCCATAGTCAATGCCAGATTTACAGGATAGGCAAAGAAAAATCCCAGAAACAGCAGGGCAACGACCCAGATCCTGCGCTTTAGATCTTCTTTTTGCAATTTAAAAAATAAGCTTGCGGATGTCATAACCTGCCACCTCCGTTTCACTGATGAATATTTCCTCTAAGGACAGAGGAATGCACTCAAAAAATACAGGCTCATGCTGGTTCATAATGCTTTCTGCTTCCTGTCTTGTTCCTCTTACTGTAAGAGTGAGAAGCCGTCCTCTCCCTTCCTGGGAAAGGATCTGAAGGCCCTTTAAATCATCTGCTGTCATTCCTTCCTTTAATACACACTGGATCTTATGGATATTTAACTTCATATCATCTAAGTCCTTTGAAAGAAGGATGCCTCCTTTATGGAGCAGTCCCACATGGTCACAGATATCTTCTAACTCCCTCAGATTGTGGGATGCGATCACAGGTGTCATATTACGGTCTTCGATCTCAGCTGCGAAAATGCTCTTTACTGCCTGACGCATAACCGGATCAAGACCATCAAATGTCTCATCACAAAAAAGATAATCTGTATTGGAGCAAATGCCTAAGATCACTGACACCTGTTTTTTCATTCCCTTGGAAAAAGTATGGAGCTTGCGTTTTTCATCCAGACCAAAGTTACCCATTAATTTATGAAAACGATCCTTATCAAAATGCTCATAAACAACACTGTAATATTCCATCATATCAAGAGGAGACGCATTACTGAAAAAATGAGCATCGTCAGGTATATAGAAAAACTTTTTCTTTGCTTTTATGTTTTCAAATACCTCTTCTCCATCTATGGTCACATGGCCTCCATCTGCCTTAAGGATCCCTGCGGCCAGACGGAGAAAAGTGGATTTACCGGCTCCGTTTGTTCCGATCAGACCAAATACAGAGCCACTTTTGATTTCTGCATTAATGTGATCTACTGCCACCAGATCATCAAATTTCTTTGTCAGATTCATTGCCTTGATCATCTGCCTTACCCCCTTCCTTTTCTTCTAACATCTTTATCATATCCCGGCAGCTTACACCAATGCGCAATCCCTCTTCTATAGCTGTGTTAAACTGCTCTTCCCAATCCTTTCGTATTCCGGCCTGAAGCCGCCTTCCATCTGCCACAAAACTTCCTTTTCCCTGAACAGAGTAAATATAACCCTGACGTTCCAGCTCTGCATAGGCTCTCTGAATAGTATTGGGATTAATGGAAAGCTCCGTTGCCATACTGCGAACCGACGGCAAACGACTGTCCGGCGGTAATACACCAGAAAACATCAGCTCTTCTAGTTTTTCCGTCACCTGTTCATACAGCGGACGCCGGTCCCTGTAATCCAGCACGATCATGTAGCCTCTCTCCTTCCTTTCTGTCTGTCCATCTGTAACATGTCTGGCCCCATAAGCTGTTACAGTCCAGCTATGACTATAAATTGTACCAACTGTACTAATCATATTAATACAGTTGTGATACACTTAAGATATCATTATCCTATGATTTATACAAGGGTATTTTTTCTTAAGAATATATTACGATGTTGATCGCTACGTGCTTTGCGTGCTCGCAATCCAAAAAAAATATCGCCTGCACAGTCCACTTTTCATGGCCCTGTACAGACGATATTTTCCGTAAACTTATTTTATTTCATTTACATTTCCCAGAGTTACCCGTCAATCATACGATCAATTCAATTCTTTGACCTATTAATCTTCTTTAATCTTAACGATAACTTTCTTAATAGGTGCCGGAGCGCCGTTAGCTGCCTTCGGCTTATGTGCATCCCATGGATTGAAGATGAGATACTGACCAGCTTTTACAACTACCTGCAGCCCCTCTGTGGTATTCTCGAAGAATACTACGTCCTTATCTGGATTGTAAGGAGTCTTTACAGTCATTTCATGTGCAGGAGCATAGGTCATAACCTCACTTCCCTCGATCACGTACTGGATGTCGGTATAATGCTCATGTGCCTCATACTTAGCCTCTTCCCACGGAATAGTGGTGTATGCGGTAACATTTGCATATACATCTTTTCCATCGATCTCATATTTTCCAGGCTCTAATGCTGCAAGGTCGGTATTCTTTAAGAAGTCTACTGCTTTTGCGTATCTTCCTTCAATACCTAAGTTTCTGTAAAAGTCCAAATTCTGTTTTTCATCAAAAATCATGGTCTTTTCTCCTTTGAATGGTTATTGACAGTGTTATTGATATTTTTCTATCAGTTTCCTGTCTGTATCAGTATACACCCAAAGCAGTCTGAAACTCAATCCCTTTCTTACAGCTATTTGAAAAAACTAATTACAGTCCAGCCATAACATCTTCTTGTTTCCATATTCCTGGAAACAAGAAGCCTTGTGGTTCCACCATATGCTAGCCCATAGCTGAACTATTTAAAAAATTCGTGACCTCCGTGTGCAAAAAGGTAGGTTAACCTTGAATCAAACCAACCTGCTTTTCTGCCGGAAGCTTTTCTGTTCATAAAATATAATGCACCGTTTGAATAATCTTCCCCATCCAGCGCACGGTCTACACACCGGATAGTTTCAGCTGTTACTTTCACGGAATTGATCCTGCCGTTAGATACCGGCTGGAACTGGGATGTCTGGTATACGACTCCCTTTACGTTTCCAGGGAACTTTCCAGAAAGAACGCGGTTGATGATCACATCAGCTACTAATATCTTGCCTTTCTCATCACATACACCAGCTTCTGCCTGAACGATCCGGAGCAAAACCTGATAATCTTCATCAGATACCTTGATCCTTCTGGCAGCTCTTCTTTCTTCCTCTGCTTTCCGTCTTGCTTCAGCTTCTTCTTTTTCTTTTAGTATCTGTTTTTGAAGCGCTTCTATTTCTATCTGCGCATCTGCCTGTCTGCGCTGTCTGTTGCGGACATCTCTCTCCAACAGCGCACCGGCCAGATGCTGGCCTTCACTGCCTGTGTTCAAAAGTCCGAATTGTATTTTTGCTTCTGTAACAAAACTGCTTCCTTCAAGGAGTGCCTCTGTCTCCGGTTCTTCATCTGCTTCCAGAGATTCCACGGTCCTTGGCGCTGCCATTGCGTTCTTACCGCCTCCGCCAAATCCATTGGCTGAAAAGGCAACTACTGCAATAACAACAGCTCCTGACATAAGGACAGAAGACGAACGATAATGTTTTTTTGTCAGCTTAACAGAAATAGAACGGACAAAAAACATCACCGACTGAAGGAATGAATGCCATGTAAGCATACATACTCCTCATATTCTTTCCCGAAGCGTACTGCCTCGTAAATCCATTTCAGAGCGGTAAACTGCATCCGCTCCCAAGTGCCATTGTGGAGAGTTTTCCCCACTTTATGCCTGTTTTTCTGGGATGTATCGGTAATTATATGGGATTTCATCTTACACGTCAACCTTTGTGCAACAACTTTGTCACGTTTTAAAGTGAATTGGAAATAAATGTAAATTCATTTGTGCTTTTTGCGCATTGTGCCGTATATTTATCAATTATTTTAGGCATAATGACGATTTATTTTTTACGTAATTGTTACATCTTTGTTAAGATTTATTTTTGTTAATTTTTTGATCAATACTTTCATCTGTTTTATGTAAACTATTTATAGCCAAAAACCTTACTTTCACGTAATTCTGTTTTAATTTTTTCATAGGCTGTTTTTGTCAAAAAATGGGTGAACTCCCCACTTTTAACATTTTTGTAATTTTTTATATGTGCTATATCTTATACTCACGAATCCCGCGCATTCGCGCTCTACTGCCTGCTTACGCAGGCGATTCGTTCGTTAATGGCTTGTAAAAAACAAATGTCTGCTTGCGCAGCCGCTTGTTTTTCCCTGCGCTCATTATATCTTATACTCACGAATCCCGCGCATTCGCGCTCCACTGCCTGCTTACGCAGGCGATTCGTTCGTTAATGGTCCAAAAAAACAAATGCCACCTTTGGTGTCGCTTGTTTTTCTTTTGGACTCATTATATCATTTTAGCCAGATGATCCAGATGTGCCATAGTCTCCCCCACTGCAAACCACTTCTGTCCCGGTGGGAACTGGTCCCAGGAAAGACCTCTCATGGACCAGGATAAATGTCCTGCAAGTTCGTATGCATTTGCCCCAGGATATACATCTATAGCCTTTTTAAGCTCTGTAAGCCGTCTTTCATGATGAGCTAAAAGTTCATCGATCCTTGTGGCAAGATTCCCTTTCACGCCTCTGTGGGCCGGAAATACTGCCTGTACCGGAAGATTTCTCAAACGTTTCAGACTTTCCAGATAATCCCCCAGTGAGTCCTCTACCTCCGGCCAGCTTGTAATATTAGGTGAGATATCAAACAATACATGATCACCGGAAAACAATAATTGCTGCTCTGGCAGATATAAGACCATATGTCCCGGCGTATGTCCCGGCGTGCAGAAAGCTTTTACCTCATATTCACCGACCATAAAAGATGCGTTATCTTCCACAGGATTTACCGGATATCCAGGTCTGGCACTGTAGGCACTTCCCTGATTTTCCGTGACCTGTCGTTTTAACAGTTCATCAGGGAAACCTTCTCTGCGAAAACGCGGAAACAATGTCTCAAAAGCTGTCTTTTCCAGCCGCTTCTGATAACTGATCTCTCTTTTACTCATGTAGACCGGAATTCCCTTATTTACAAAATCCCACACAAGCCCCGTATGATCAGAATGCAGATGAGTTAAAAACAGGGATGTCTTTGACAGATCAAGGCCCAGCTCACTGATCCCATCCCACAAGGCTTTCCTGCACTCTTCCCTGCGAAAACCTGTATCGATCACAAGAGCCTGTTCTTTTGTCCGCAGAACATAAACATTTAACCCCTTTAATGGATTTTCCGGTAATGGTACCAGAATCCGGAAAATATCCGGTGAACCCCAAAGCTGCTCTATCATCATAAGTAATCCCCTTTCATGCATATACATTTTTAACATACTCTTTTTTACGCACTGCTTTTTTAGATTACCACCAAAATCCGGCTGTGTCTATGCTGTATCCATAAGCTCCTTTCAGATGTACTCTAACAAAAAAAGCCTCAGACAATGATATCCTCACCGTCTGAAGCTTTTTTACAGTTATCTTTTTTGATTACAGAATAACCTTCACAGGGCACTTTTCTGCGCACTTTCCGCAGTTTGTACACTTCTCATAATCAATCACTGCAAGGTTGTTATCCATATGGATAGCGTCAGATTCACACTGCTTGGTACATAAAGTACAGCCGATACATCCGGCCTGACATGCAGCCTTTACATCTTTGCCCTTGTCATGGCTGCTGCACTGTACTAAATGCTCTGCATTGTAAGGAACGATCTGGATCAGTCCCTTTGGACAGGTAGCAACACACTTGCCGCAGGCTACGCACTTCTCCTTGTCTACAACAGCTACGCCGTCTACAACATGGATCGCATCAAACTGACATGCCTTTACGCAGGAGCCAAAACCGGTACAGCCGTAGCTGCAGGCCTTAGGACCACCGGCAGGCACTACAGATGCCTTTGCACAGTCATCAATACCGTCGTAGTTGTAAAGAGTCTTAACCTTGTCACAGGATCCTTTACAACGTACAAATGCAACCTTCTTCTCTGCTGCTCCTGCAGATACGCCAAGGATAGCAGCGATCTTTTCGCCTACAGGTGCTCCACCTACAGGACATGCATTTGCAGGAGCTTTTCCCTCTGCAATTGCCTTTGCCAATGCGTCACAGCCTGCGAAACCGCAGCCGCCGCAGTTATTTCCAGGAAGTTCCTCACGGATAGCTACTTCCTTTTCATCTACTTCTACCTTAAACTTCTCACCGAAAAGTCCAAGACCGATTCCTACGATCAAACCTGCCACTGCAATAACAGCAGCAGCGATCAAAATTGCTGTCATGTTCATCTTCGTCTCCTCCTTCTACAGTAATCCGGAAAATCCGAAAAATGCGATTGCCATAAGACCTGCAGTTACCAGTACGATAGGAGATCCCTGGAAGTTGTATGGGATATCATTTCCTTCAATACGCTCACGGATACCGGCAAGGAGTACGATAGAAACAGTGTAACCAATAGCAGTTGCAACACCGTTTACTACACTCTGAGCGAAGTTATAGCTATTCTGTACGTTAGTAAGGGCAACACCTAATACTGCACAGTTCGTTGTGATCAATGGAAGGAATACACCTAATGCATTGTACAGGGAAACCATACATTTCTTTAAGAACATTTCTACAATCTGTACCAGAGCCGCAATTACAAGGATAAAGACAATGGTCTTCAGATAATCCAGTCCTAATGGATCCAGGACGAACTGATAGATCAGACTTGCAACAACGGAAGCGATGGTGATAACGAAGATAACCGCACCGCCCATACCTGCTGCTGTCTCTACCTTTTTGGATACGCCGACGAAGGAACAGATGCCTAAAAACTGGCTTAATACCACGTTGCTCACAAATGCGGAGCTAATGGCAATAACAAGTAACTCTTTCATCCGTTTCTACCTCCTATTCTTCCGTCTCTTCTTTTGCTTCTGCACAGCTTGCGCAATCACCGCAGCAAGCCTTCTTAGCTTTCTTGCCCTTAGCAGAACCATTGGTCGCACATGGCATCTTTAACTTGTTCTGTAATGCAGTTAAGCATGCCAGGACAAAGAATGCGCCAGGTGCCAGGATAAAGATGGAAATAGGCTGATAGGAAGCAGGCATGACAGGCACACCAAAGACAGTACCTGCACCTAAAATCTCACGGACAGCACCGATACAAACAAGAGCAACGGTAAATCCAAGGCCCATGCCTGCTCCGTCAAATGCGGAAATGACCGGTTTGTTCTTCATAGCAAATGCCTCTGCACGGCCTAAGATAACGCAGTTTACAACGATCAGAGGAATGTAAATACCCAGTGCGCTGTAAAGATCTGGTGTAAAGCCTTCCATCAACATATCTACGATGGTTACCAGGGAAGCAACAACTACGATCTCACCTGGAAGACGGACTCTTCCCGGGATGATGCTTCTCATCAGGGAGATAATAAAGTTTGCTGCTACTAATACTACAGTAGAGGAAAGTCCCATACCAAGACCATTCATAGCAGATGTAGTAACAGCCAGTGTAGGACACAGACCTAACATCTGAACGAAGATAGGATTTTCTTTCCATATACCATTATAAAGACGTTCTGTATACTTGTTCATTTCTTACACCTCCTACTTTCCAACGCAGTTTTCCACAAAGTAAATAGCTGCATTTGTGGCACCGGTTACTGCCTTGGAAGTATAGGTAGCGCCGCTGATGGCCTGAATCTGGTTATCAGCTGTTGCGTCTGTCTTTGTTACTTCCAGTTTCTGTGCTTTCATTCCATTAAACTGATCCTTGAAGGCCGGTTCTTTTGCTTTCATACCAAGACCAGGAGTCTCGCTGATGCTTAAGAAGCCAAGACCAGTCAGATTTCCTTCAGAAGTGATACCTACAGAGATCTGTACCAGGCCATTGTAGCCTTCTGTAGAACTTGCAGTGATCAGATATCCAAGAACAGAACCATCTTCTGCTTCTGCAACCTGTGCATCATCAACAGACACATTTCCAAAGCCCTGAGCCAGGATCTCATCTGCAGATGCTGCTACTGCTGCTGTCAGTTCATCGGTCTGTTCAAATTTTGCTGCTTCCGGGAATACTTCTTTATAAGTTTTGGTAGCTGCTGCCAGCTGAGCCTTTGCGATCGGATCTAATGTCACTTCGTGAACTGCCCCCAGGCAAAGTCCTGCGATCAGAGTGATCACAAACAGGATTGCAGCATCTTTTAAAATTCCTTTCATGCCTTCTTTGCCTCCTTTCCAAACGCTTTTGGAAGGGTCACACGTTCGATCATCGGTACAAACAGGTTGCTTAAAATGATCGCATAGGAAACACCTTCAGGAGAAGCACCCCACAGACGGAAGATACCGGTTAAAAGTCCTAAAACAACACCGAATACGACCTGTCCCATTGGAGTGATCGGGCTGGTCACATAATCAGTTGCCATAAAGAAAGCACCAAAGATAAGACCACCGCCGCATACCTGGCAGAGTACATAATTTACATCAAAACCACCAAAAATGAATACAAATACTGCAACTGTTCCAATATAGATCACCGGGATCCTCCAGGAAATAACCTTGCGTACTAACAGGTAGATACCGCCGATCAGAAGAGCGATGGTGGAAACCTCACCAATAGTACCCGGGATACGTCCGATAAACATAGAAGCCAGATCTACACTCTGTCCGGCACGCATAGCTGCCAGAGGAGTTGCTCCGGAAACACTGTCAAATCCCAGTCTTGCAGATGAAAAGTTATTCATCATGCCTGCAAAGGAGATCAGCAGGAAGCATCTTGCAGCCAGAGCCGGGTTCATAAAGTTCTGTCCCAGTCCGCCGTAAAGCTGCTTTACAACAATGATCGCAAAGATACCGCCCAGTGCAGGTACCCATACAGGGATCTGAGGAGGCATGTTCAGTGCCAAGATCATACCTGTAACAAGAGCACTTCCGTCTGCAATGGTGATAGGCTTATGCATCAGTTTTTCGTAAACATATTCACTTGCCACACAAACTGCTGATGTGATCAGAAGTACAAGCAGTGCGTGGAAGCCAAAGTTATATACACCGAAAGCTGCTGCCGGGATCATGGCGATCACCACGTCAAGCATCAGGTTCTGTGTATTCACACTGCATCTCACATGAGGAGATGAAGATACGTTTAATAATTTATTCATAGCTTTTGTCCCCTCCTAGCCTTTCTTCCTGCGGTTAGCCGCAACCGTTTTACGCATTTCCTTAAACGCCTGGGTCAGAGGACGTCTTGCAGGACAGATATATGTACAGCTTCCGCATTCCATACATTCCATACCATTGATCTTTTCAAAGGTCTCACAGTCATGGTTCATAGCTGCCTTCATCATCATAACCGGTACGATATGGCTTGGGCAGACACTTACGCAGCGTCCGCAGCGGATACATGCAGTTGGTTCAAAAGCTGCTACCTGGTCTTTTGTGAAGCAGGTCAGGGCGGAAGAAGTCTTGCATACAGGCACATCTACAGTAAACAGCGCCTGTCCCATCATAGGACCGCCGGAAATAATCTTCTCAGGCTCAGTTTTGAAACCGCCTGCTGCTTCGATCAGTTCCTGATAGTTGGTTCCCAGTTTTACGCTAAAGTTCTGGGGCTGCGCCACAGCATCACCTGTAATAGTAATGATCTTTCTCATTAATGGAGTAGACTTGCATACAGCCATATAAATAGCTGCAACTGTATCTACGTTATCTACGATACAGCCTGCATCTGCCGGCAGCATGGAAGAATTTACCTTGCGTCCTGTTACAGCGTAAATGATAGAACGCTCACCACCCTGAGGATACTTGGTAAGTAACGGACAGACAGTGATCTTTGGTTCATCCTTTACCATCTCAGTCAGTTTTTTAATAGCTTCCGGCTTGTTGTTTTCGATTGCGATCACGCCCTTTGCGTTATCAAACAGCTGTAACATAACTTTCAGACCGCCTACGATCTTTTCAGGCTCTTCGATCAGCATACGATAATCGCTGGTCAGATATGGCTCGCACTCTGCACCGTTTACAATAACGTAATCAATAGCGTTCTCATCCTTTGGAGTCAGCTTTACGTGAGTTGGGAAGCCTGCGCCTCCTAAACCTACGATTCCTGCCTCTTTTACGATAGAACGGATCTCATCTTTTGAAAGTGTGGATGGATCCCTGTCCTCTCCTACCCCTTCTACTGTTTCGTACTCACCATCGTTTTCTACGATGATGGAAGGTACCATTGCGCCATTTACCATACGTCTTGGTTCGATTGCCTTAACAGTACCGGATACAGAACAGATCACATTTGCTGAAATGAATCCACCGGCTTCCCCGATCTTCTGTCCAGCAAGAACTCTGTCACCCTTTGCCACTAGTGGTTTTGCAGGTGCTCCTATATGCTGAGACATAGGAAATACCAGTTCGCCCTTTGGCAGAAGGACCTGGATCGGTTTGTTTTCTGACAATTCTTTTCCTTCATACGGATGAATGCCGCCTTTAAAAGTCGCCAAACCCATGGTTTCTTCCCCTCTTTCTTTCTTTTTGATTTCTTTTGTTCAATAGTCCCTAATTAATGGGACCATAACAGCCATTTTTGAGTATAACACACTTTAACTTTGTATACAATATGAAAAGTTATCGTTATTTTTTTAATAATTATGTTAATTTTTTAATAATGTTGTTAGTCTTGTCTAACTTCTTTTTTGTCAAACAGAAACTCTGATATTGCACCTGTATAAAGTTCTTTTTTCTTAAAAAAGCCCTGATGAGTACCTCCCTTTATAAGAACCAACTGGCTGTCCGGGATACATTTTGCTATAAACCGGGTGTGGGACTCCTTGATCAGGTCATGGGTCCCAGCCATTAAAAGGACCGGTACTGTGATCCTTTTTAACCGTTCTTCTGTAAGATAAGGTGAATGAAGGATAAGTCCGCTTAAAAACTGCTCTTTTTTACACCATTTTCCAATTCTCCCATCAGGTTTTATGCTCTCCATAGCTTTCGCCCACCAAAAGCGCATTCTTTCCATAAAAAGCATAGGGGCGATCAGTCCACCAGGCAGTGCGTTGGCGCTGACTGCTATGATCTTAAACGTCCGGTCCGGATGATCTGCAGCAAACTCCAGAGCTGTATTTGCCCCGTCAGAAAATCCCAGGATCACTGCCTTTTCTATTTTTAAATGATCTAACAGACGGACCACATCTTCTGCCATATCTGCTGCTGCAGTATGCCTTTTGTCACTGCTATTTTGCAGTTTCCCTTTTTTTCCTACAGTAATTTTCAAAACTGCGGACTTTAAAGCAGCAGCTTTCAGTACCGATCTTCCATGGCCTCTGCTGTCCATGGCGATCACCAGGCATCCCGCACCTGTCAGCATCTTTATATAAGAATCATCACATGCGTCACTGGCGCGTCCTCCATATGCACGGTATAAAAAATCCCGGTGAGTGCCCCTGTTCCCATGAAGGAGTACCACCGGAAGTCTGTTTTTTCCCTGTGTATCACATTTTTTCCCGTATGTTTTATAATATAATGTTCCCGCAGGCATGTTGATATAGCCTGCGGTCGACCTTATCTCATCTGTTTCTTTTTGGATCTCACTCATGGTCTTTTTTCGCCTCTGTTTCCTTTTCCCCGGCTCTGTAACCTTTTTGAAGTTCTGCTATTTCCTGCTTCTCAGGCATTTTTTTATGTACCGGCAGCTTTACCCACTGAAAGAAATCCAGGATTCCATGGGGATTCTGGATCTTTACCACTGCATAAAACATATCAGGAGAAGGGATCTTTGGCAGGTAAGCATAATAGGATGGTTCCCACACCGTTGGACTGTACTTTTCTTTCGCCCGGTAAAGATCTTTAAAACCGTAACATTGGTTTAAATGTTCATAGACAAATTCCAAAAGCTTTTCCATAAAACCGGCATTTTCTTCTTTTAAGCCTGCAAGAGGCGCTACACCCAGACTTGCATACTCCACACCTTCTTCTTTAAATACCTGAAAAGCCTCATACATGATCAGCTCCATTACACCGCCCGGTGCTTTATTTCCATGGCGTGTCATATCTGCCATATATCCGTTCTTTCCAAGAAACGGCACAAAAACAATATAGGCTGCCATTCTGCCGCTTTCATCCACTGCATAAAAATACCGCCGGTCCATGGGATTATCCAGTCCTAAAGTACCCATGGTAAATTTCAGCATGGAGCTTTTTTTGCCCTGCAGCCATTCATCTGTAATACGGTTAAATTCTGCCTCTAACGCCCTATCTTTCTTTTCCAGTATTTTATACTCCCTGACAATAATACCCGCTTTTTTCGCATGGTTGATGTTCATGCGCATCTTAGCGCCCTTCTTGCCGCTGATCTCGTAGTCAGACAGCTTAAATCTTGCCTCTTCCCCACATTTTACAGTCCCAAAGCCCTGTCTCTTATATTCTCCCAGAAAATGATCTGTAATGCTTAAAATAAACAGCTTATGGGCACTTTTTAGGCAAAATTCCTTAAATTCATCCAGAAGCTTTGGAAAATCCTCATCTTTACAAACCGGGTCACCATTGACCACCACTGTATCGCCAACGATCCCATAGGGAATGACCCCATCCACCTGTTTTCCAAAATAGAGGATCTTGTCATCTTCCAGAGTCAGATAGGAGCAGGGATTCTGGCTGTAAAGATTTAATAAGGTTCTGGCATGCTGCAGATCCGATGCTGTTTTTCCGGGATTTTCCATCCATGGCCGGAATACATGGATCACCGCTGCCAGAATACAGATCCAGCTGAAGAAAAATACCAGCTGCTCAAAATGCCCTGCAAACTCTCCTGGGTAAAATCCATCTTCCATGCCAAAAAGCATCCCCATCCCGGCTATAAGACTCTCCGAAAAAGATACAGTTCCCTTTCCCATAGCCAGATTCATATAATGGCGGGTGATGACCGCATTCACTGACACACCCATCAAAGATAAAAGCGCAAAGCCAAAGGCCTGTTTCAGGGACCTTTTAGAAACCGGGCAGCAAAAATCCTTTCTGCACCATAAAAGGATCAGAAAAATGCATGCCTGAACAAGTATAAATATGTTTCCCCTCCCAGAGCCTGTATGGATTATCTCCCCCAGCCCCCCAAAAAGGCTTAAGGCTAATACAGCCACAGTCATTTCCCAGGCTGCTTTCTTTCGTTTCATCAGCTGTAAAGAAAGCACCAACAGCATTGCTGCAAAGGCTCTCTCCACCATACGGTTCATTTCCAGATAGGAGCGTACCTTTTCTGACATGGCAGAAGAAGGCAACAGACTGGCTGCAAGTAAGACAAAAGCCGCTGCTCCTAATAATAATATGGTTCCATTTTCAAGTCGTATCTTTGTCTGTCTGTTCACAGAAACCACCCTCTTTTATCACACTGCCCATCCGGCAGTACTATTCTCTGCTGAGAGAAAAATCATCTCTGCAGATTTGCCGCTTTAGACTCCATAACTCTTTGGATCTCATTTTCTGTTACCAAATTAAAATCTCTCTGGATCATCAGCTTTAATACACTGGCTGAAATAGAAAAATCGATCAATTCCTGAGGTTCAAACTCTCTTACAAGACTATGCAGCAATGCACCCGCAAAAGCATCACCTGCTCCTACTGCCTCAAAGCTGTGTACTTTGTGTACCGGACTTTCGTAAAATACACCGTCCTTTAAATAAATCCCCAGCCAGTCACCGTCTTCTGCTGTATACATATTGCGAAGAACACTGGCAACTGCCTTACAGCCCGGATAACGGCTCTGGATCTCTTTCATGCCTGCTTTGTAGCTGTCAATCTGGTCAATTCCTTTGGAAATATCCCCGTCATATGCGTGGATACCCAGAGATGACTCAAAATCCTCGTCATTGGCAATGCATAATGTTACATAGTTCATCAGCTCACCCATAACAGACTGTGCTTTCTTAATCCCCCACATTTTTGAACGGTAATTTAGGTCGCAGACTGTTTCGATACCATGAGTTTTACAGTATTTTAAGGCTTCTAAAACTGTTTCTGCCACAGATTCACTGACTGCAGGTGTTACACCGGAGAAATAAAAAATATCTGTATCCTTTAATATCTCATCCCAGTGAAACTCTTCCGCCTTTGATAAGGCAAGAGCACTTCCTTCTCTGTCATAAACTACATTGGTCGGCCGGATATCCGTTCCTTTTTCAAAGAAATAGATCCCCAGCCTGGAACCTCCAACCACTACTTTAGAGGTGTCCACACCGTACCTGCGCACTTCATTTAAAGCAGCTGTGCCAACAGGATTATCCGGCAGCTTAGTCACAAAGGATACCGGATCCTTAAGCACTGCCAGAGAAACTGCTACATTAGCCTCTGCGCCTCCGTAGCTTGCCTCAAACCCATCTGTCTGCACGATCCTCAGATGTTCCGGTGTTTTTAAACGGAGCATGATCTCACCAAATGTTACTGTTTTTTTCATGGCCTGCTCTCCTCTATCATCTTTAAAATATCATCTTTTGTAAGTTCTCCAAAGGAAACACCACCCTTTGACACGATCTGGTCTGCCAGATCCTTTTTTGCTTCCTGAAGCTTTAAGATATTTTCCTCAATGGTATCACTGGTGATCAGCTTGTATACCATTACCTGCTTTTCCTGGCCGATCCTGTGGGTACGGTCTGTTGCCTGGTTCTGGGCTGCCACATTCCACCATGGATCATAATGGATCACAATATCTGCTGCTGTCAGGTTTAATCCCGTTCCTCCTGCTTTCAGGCTGATAAGAAATACAGGCACCCCATTCTGGTGGAAACGGGATACCATCTGAATACGTTCTTCTTTCGGCGTTGCTCCCGTCAGCTTATAACATTCAATGCCATCCTTTTTTAGCTGCTCTTCGATCAGATCCAGCATAGATGTAAACTGGGAGAACAATAAGATTTTATGCTCCCCTTCCACACCGGTGCGGATCAGATCCATACAGGTCTTAAGCTTGGCAGAACCAGCTTTATAATTTCCATAACAAAGCCTGGGATCACAGCAGATCTGGCGCAGACGCATCAGATCCGATAAGATCTGCAGCTTTTCTGCTCCTTTAAAGTCATCGGATTCCAGTTTTTCCTTTAATAAAATGGCATTGGCTGTATACAGTTTTTTCTGCTCTTCCTCCAAGGTAGAATACACCACTTTTTCCAGCTTATCCGGAAGCTCTTTTAATACATCCTTCTTTACCCTTCGCAGGATAAAAGGTCCGATCAGCCCCTTTAACCGCTCTAAAGCCTGCTCATTCCTTTCTTTTGTGATAGGAATCTCATATTCCCTGCGAAAATACTGGTTTCCAAACAAAAATCCAGGCATCAGAAAATCAAAAATACTCCAAAGCTCTCCCAGACGGTTTTCAATTGGCGTACCTGTCAGTGCAAAACGTGAGCGTACATTAACTGCCTTTACAGAACGGGCGCTCTGGGTGGCAGCATTTTTTATATACTGGGCTTCATCAATGATCTGGAATCGGAAATCAATTCCTTCATAATTTGCAATATCTCTTTTTAACAGGTCATAGGAGGTGATCAGGACCTGACAGCCCAGACCACCTTCTTTGATGCTTTGCAGCAGTTCCATTCTCTGCGGGCCAGTTCCCACCACTGACTGTACCTTCAGATCCGGAGCAAATTTCTGTATCTCCTGTTCCCAGTTAAAGACCAAGGAAGCCGGACAGACTACAAGACTTGGTGCCTTTTCCCCACTGCTGTAGGCATCTTCAAACAGGGCGATCACCTGAATGGTTTTTCCAAGACCCATATCATCAGCTAAAATACCGCCAAAGCCACATTTATCCAATGTTTTCATCCATCGGAATCCCATTTTCTGGTATTCTCTTAAAACGTTTTCAAAACGGGCCGGAACCGGCTCATCACTGTCTTCTACTGCCTTTACTGCACGTACCATTGCCTTAAACAGCTGGTCTCTGTAATAGGTAATGCCCGGACCTTCTTTTAAAATATGATCCAGATACAAGGCTCTGTACGCAGGCAGGCGGATCGTGCCGCTTTGCAGATCTTTTTTGCTGATTCCAAGCTCTCCTGCCAGCTTTGTAAGGGTAAAAATCCCCCCCTTATCCAGCATTAAAAATTGTCCGCTCTTTAAGCGGTAATACTTCTTTTTCTGGCTGTAGGCAGCCAGGATGCGGCCCAGTTCCTCCTTTGGAAACTCTCCCATATCTACAGTCAGCTCCAGCCAGCCTGTATAAGCGCTGACACCGGCAGATACAGTAGGAGTTTCCATAATTTTCCAGTTTTTCATGGACTCAGACAGGTATACATCTCCCATGCTGCGAAACTCTTCCATTCCTTTATCAAGAAGGTGATACAAAGCTTTTTCATCTTCTTTTAATACAAGACGCCCATCTTTTGGATCCCTGTATTTAAAATATTTCCGTATCACCTGACTGATCTTAAACTCTCCCGGCACATCACGGCAGATAGCTGAAGGGAGATTTTCATCTTCTACAGGATGGAAGGTATATTCACCATAGGACAAAAGCGGTTCCATGTATAAAATGCCCTTTTCGTCAGCATCAAAACGAAACACCGCCTTTAAAGGCTCCATTTTATATTCTTCCAGATCCACGTTTTCCTGCTGCATAAGGCTGTATGGTTTTAAAGTTTTAAGCACACGTTCATATAAAAGAGGAATATCCTTGGCCCCCGCCTGTATCTTGTATTCCCGGTCTCTGGTGATCTGCTCTAAGAAGGTTCCTGCCGCCTGACTGAAATGATGGGAACAGCAACAGACAGTCTTTTCCGTTACAATATAAATGCGGCGCTCACCCCTGAAAAAGGCAAGGACCGGTTCTGTAACACTTCCTTCTTCTGTACATACCCCCTTTAATACAGCTTCCACACCATCTCTTCCATATTTACTGATGCAGATCACCAGCTTAGGGTCTTTTTTCTGCACTTTAAGAGATGACCGGATACCTCCCGGAAGCTGCACCTCCAGTTCTTCCTGTTCTAAGACCTCAAAAAAGCGGTCTCTGTTCATACGGCTAAGGGTGATCTCCCTTTGTGACTTCTGTCCTTCCGTCAGGCTCATGACCAGGGATAATAATCCCCTGCTTTCCGGGCAAAAAGAACTTCCCTGATGGTGAAATGCCAGCTCTTTTCCATATTCCACATAAGCACCCATGGTCACTGCGTCAGAAAATTCTCCCAGATCTCTCACTGCATACATTTTTTCACGGCCTACTTTAAATTCCAGATGTACATCCCTGCCATTTAAGAGCACCGCCGGCACCAGTTTTACCTGGCTTCCCTCTTCTTCCTCTAAAATACGGGCTACCTCCTGATTGGTGTACTCGCGGATCATAGTATGGACCTGGGAAGAACTATGTACCAGAGGCTTGGACATTTCTGCCTGATATTCTTTATAATACGCAAAAAGGGCCTCCCCATGGGCGCAGATGCCCCTGTAAGAATTCCCTTTTTCACAGGTACAGGAATAGTCCTTTACCTGTCCGTTTTTCAGATATAACTTTGTTTTAAAGGTGTGGGCCTGATCTTCCACCAGACCCACTACGCCAGCTTCGCCTTTCCAGAAACTGTTTGCATCCATTTTGACGATTTTCATGACGTTGATCTACCCCTTCTTTACATCCGCTCCGGAGCCTCAATTCCCAGAAGTCCGATGCAGATCTCCAGTGTTCTTCTGGTCAATGTGATCAGGCCAATATAGCTGTCTTTTACTGACAGATCTTCTTCTGAGAGGATCTTTGTGTCATGGTAAAAGCTGTTAAACGCATTGGCCAGCTCATAAATATACTGACAGATCTTATGAGGTGCTGTCTCTGCAAAACCATTTTCGATCACTTCATTGTACTTGGAAAGCTGAAGCATCAGTGCCTTCTCAGAAATGCCCTTTGCAGGAAGGATCTTCTTTTCTACACCTTTTTCTGTTACCTGTCCGCCATTTTTCTTATATTTATTTAAAATGGACTTGATGCGGACGATGGTATAAAGGATGTATGGGCCTGTATTTCCCTCAAAGGAGATAAAGCGGTCAGTATCAAAGATATAATCCTTGGAAGCCTGATTTGACAGATCGCCGTATTTTAATGCTGCAAGACCTACGATCTTTGCTGTCTCTTTTGCTTCCTCCTCAGATACCGTGCGGTTTTCCATGATCCTCTGGTAAACAGCCTCATCAATATCTGCGATCAGCTTCTCAAGACGCATAACACCGCCTTCTCTTGTCTTAAAAGGCTTTCCGTCCTTGCCATTCATAGTACCGAAGCCTAAAAATACCATCTGGGTCTCAGGCTTAACAATACCTGCTTTCTTTGCAACGCGGAATACCTGCTCAAAATGCATAGCCTGACGCTTATCTACTACATAAATATAGCGATCCGGCTTAAAGTCTTCCTCGCGCTCTACAATGGTAGCAAGGTCAGAAGTTGCATATAAAGAAGCTCCGTCTGACTTACGGATCAGGCATGGAGGGATCTCCTTGGTATCGCCTTCTTCTGCCACATCTACAACTAAGGCTCCCTGGCTTTCATGTACCAGTCCCTGAGCCTCTAAGGTATCTATCATCTTCTGGATGTATGGTTCTGCATCGCTTTCGCCTTTCCACAGGTCAAAATCTACATTCAGATTGGAATAGTTCTTCTTAAGATCAGCTACAGACACATTCATAATGTGCTTCCAAATAGCCCTGAACGGAGGATAACCCTTCTGAAGCTTTAAGGTTGCCTGATGGGCACGCTCTTTAAACGCCTCATCCACCTTTGACTTACCGCTGGCAGCCGGATAGATCTCCTCTAACTCGCTGATGGTAAAAGGTGCCTCAGCCGGATATTCTCCTGTATAATTTTCATCAAAATATGGCAGCTCAGGCTTGCGGTCACGGAGTTCCTCAATAATAAGGCCCATCTGCAGTCCCCAGTCACCTAAATGCACATCACCGATCACATTGTGGCCCAGGAAACGTCCCATACGTTTTACGCTTTCACCGATAACAGCAGAACGTAAATGTCCTACATGAAGAGGTTTTGCCACATTGGCACCGCCAAAGTCTACGATAATCGTTTCTTTTTTTGCAGGCTCTTCCAGTCCCAGCTTCTCATCTGCTGCCATGCCGTTCATATAGTCAGCTAAAAAGCTTTCAGAAAGCTTTAAGTTGATAAAACCAGGCATCACTGCTACGATCTGGGAAAATACAGGATTTGCATTTTCTCCTGTAAGCTGCTCTACCACTGCATTTGCAATATCAATAGGTTTCTTTTTATATGCCTTGGCAGCTGCCATAGCACCGTTGCACTGATATTCGCACAGATCCGGGCGGTTGGATAAAACCACTTTTGCGAACTTTTCTTCATAGCCGCAGGCTGCAAATGCTGCTTTCAGTTCCTGCTCCAGAACTTCCAGAATCTTTTTCACAATTATTTCTCCTTGTATTCTTCTCTCTCATATACGAAAATCGCTCCGGCAGTCTGCCGGAGCAATCTTTTACTTTTTATCTAAGCAATCTGCTTATACACGGGACAGATATTCGCCGGTTCTGGTATCGATCTTGATCTTATCGCCTGTGTTTACGAATAACGGAACACTTACAGTAGCTCCGGTCTCAACAGTTGCTGGCTTGCTTGCGCCGGTTGCTGTATCACCCTTAAAGCCTGGTTCTGTATCAGTAATCTCCAGCTCTACAAACAGAGGTGGCTCTACAGAGAATACATTTCCGTTGTAAGAACAAACTTTACAGATCTCATTCTCTTTAACAAATTTTAATGCATCACCGATGATGTCCTTATTTAATGCTAACTGCTCGTAGTTCTCTACGTTCATGAAGTTATACAGATCTCCATCTTCATACAGATACTGCATATCTACACGGTCGATTCTTGCTGCCGGGAACTTCTCGGTTGGACGGAAAGTACGCTCAACAACACCGCCGTTGATAACATTTTTTAATTTAGTACGCACGAAAGCAGCGCCCTTGCCTGGCTTAACATGCTGGAATTCAAGGATCTGAACAACCTGTCCATCAATTTCCAGTGTAATTCCGTTTCTAAAATCGCCTGCTGATATCATAAAGATATTCCTCCTTAAGTTCGTTCAGGATGCTGCCTGCATCCTCTAATTTCTCTCTAATCTTTTTTATTTTATACTATGTATTATGGTTTTTCAAGTTCTTTTTTCGTATTTACAGCTGATTTACGCTATTTATGTGCTTCCTGGTAGATTTCTTCTGCAATCTCCTCTAAAGAACGATCATTTACATCCACTGCCATATGTGCTGCTTTTAAATATAATGGCCGCCGCTCATCCAGTAAGCTTCTGATCCGTGCCGGCACATCATCACTGTGAAGCATAGGACGGCTGGACACATCTGCCCCGATACGCTTGTAAACAGTCTCCGGTGAAACATCCAGATATACCACCAGTCCAAGCTTCTTTAAAAGCTCTCTGTTTTCCTCTCTTAAAGGAAGACCGCCACCTACAGAGATCACTGCTCCATCAGTTGTCTTCAACAGCTTTTCCAGGCACTGTGTCTCTAACTTTCTAAAGGCTTCCTCTCCCTTGTCTGCGAAGATCCTGGAAATAGCCATACCGGCTTCTTTTTCAATCTCCTGGTCTGTGTCAATAAAAGGCATGTGATAATGGGATGCATAAAACCGGCCAGCACTTGTCTTTCCCGCTCCCATAAATCCAGTAAAGATCACATTGTTCTTTCTTGTATTTCCATGTAAATGATCTAAGATCATTTCACGTACTGTATCAATCGTATCTTTGTCCACCTTTACATCCGGATTCCACAGTTCATAGGCGATCAGTCCCTGATACAGAAGCATATCCAGACCGTTGATGGCTTTTCCGCCTGCCTCCTGTACCATTTTCATAAATTTCGTGCAGGAAGGTGTGTATACAATGTCCACTGCTGTATGGATCAGCTTATAAAAGTCCGTATCTTCTATAATAACATCCTCTGTATGGGGATGCATACCTACACTGGTGGACTGGACCGCAAGATATCCTTTTTCATTTTGAGGAATCTGGCCATACTCTTCAAGCTTTAAAGGAATAAGTACTTCCCGCCCTACAAGCCCGTTGATATAATCTGCCAGGGCTGCAGCTTTCTCCAGGCTGCGGTTTAAGATATAAACAACTGCTGCACCGGACTTTGCAAGGATATAAGCAGCTGCCTTGGCTGCGCCTCCCGCCCCCAGCAGAATACATTTTTCTCCTGTAATAGAGATACCAGCCTCATCCATAACCCGTTTCAGGCCGGCACCGTCAGTATTATATCCCTTGTAACCATGCTCTGTGCGCACCAGCGTATTCACAGCTCCAATAGCCAGGGCATCTTCGTCAATAGCCTCTAAGCATTTCATCACATCCTGTTTGTGGGGAACGGTGACATTGATCCCCTGGATATTTAATGCAAATGCTCCTTTTACTGCCATTTCTACAGTTCCCCGGTTTACATGAAAAGGAACATACACCAGATCCTTTCCAGTGCGTCTGGCATAAAAGTTATGCATAAGAGGTGACATGGAGTGCTCCACAGGATCTCCTATCACCCCATATACTTTTGTTCTTCCATCCATTGTACTCTCTCCTGCTGTCTCTTTCTTCTTTTCAGGACTTTTCCTATTATCCTTCCTGTATCTATCCCTTTTTCAGGCTTTTCCTGTAACAATACAGGACCGGCTTTTCCAGATAGCGTTTTAAAACGATCTGTATCTCTTCTTTTGAGTTAATAGGCTTTACCAGGACGGTCTGTATTCCCAGCCGGTTGGCACCCAAGATATCTGTAAAAAGCTGATCCCCTACAAACAAAGTGGTCTTTATATCTGTGCCCATAATCCCCATAGCCTTTTTATAGCCTTTGGCTCCCGGTTTCCCACCTTTATAAATATAAGGGCTTTTTACCTGGTCTGCAAAGGACTTCACCCTCGGTTCTTTATTATTAGAGAGAAGGCAGGTCTTAAGACCCAGCTCTTTCAAATGTTCAAATAATTTTATGGCTCTCTCATCTGCCGGTGCCCCATGGGGAACTAATGTATTATCGATATCGTAAATGATCCCCTGGATTCCCATTTTTTTCCAGTTTTCATAAGGGATAACATAAGTGGAATCCTCTATTTTACCGGGATAAAAACATTGAAACATACTAAATTCTACTTTCTTTTAGATTCACTTTTTCAGAAGTTTTCCTAACTCTTCCATAAAGGTACTTACATCCTTAAACTCCCTGTAAACAGAAGCAAAACGCACATACGCCACCTCATCTACACTTTTCAACTTATCCATGACCAGTTCCCCGATCACGGAAGTAGAGATTTCCTTCTCTTCCCTGTTAAAGATCTGGTTTTCGATCTCATCGATCATGGTGCTGATCTGACGTGGGGATACAGGACGTTTATGGCAGGAATGAAGAATACCCGCTTCAATTTTTGAGCGGTCATAGACTTCTCTGGATTCATCTTTTTTAATCACCATAAGGGGCATGGTCTCTAATTTTTCATAAGTGGTAAAACGCTTGCCGCAACGTTCACACTGACGGCGTCTGCGGATAGAACTGTTGTCATCTGCCGGACGGGAATCGATCACTTTGGTATCTGCTTCATTACAGTACGGGCACTTCATAAATGCTGCACATCCTTTCTCTTATGATGTACTCCACCATTCCAGGAACACATCTTGTAATGATGAGTTTATTTTAACCGAAAGCCCCCTCAAGCGCAAGATTTTTGTTATAATTTCCCAGGTTTTTCCATATCCGTTCCCCAGTCTACGTAAATAACTGTACGGATCACGTAGGATGCGGATTTGAGTGTGCAGGTCTAAAAACGCAGGCGTAGTGGGCTACGCTGAGGCTTTTAGGCCTGTGCAATCAGATTCGCAGATAAGTGAGTAGTATAGTTATTTCGAAAACGATGTACTAGTGTACCGGCAAATTGATTTCTAAAGCAATATATTTCCAAGTCTGATCCATTTTTATGAGTCAAACTTTGAATTTAGTTCAATAGGGTCCGAAAGGGCTCACCCATGTATAAACGCATTCACGG
>ERZ773248.818-NODE-818-length-33173-cov-14.121384_pt1 | contig 33173 bp, 24 predicted proteins | sample MGYA00580518_ERZ773248 | MGnify/ENA primary metagenome ERZ773248 (study PRJEB29015, sample SAMEA2737762) | human gut metagenome | biome: human gut; feature: human-associated habitat; material: faeces | place: China | collected 2012 ...
TAAAATGGGGAAAAATTTCTCATTTTAACTTGTACTAAATCTTGACATAGGACCATGTTCTGCTTTATTACCGGTTATTGTGCCTCCGTACATAATGAATCTGCCAGCATTATCATTATATACTCCTCCACCATTATTAGCAGTATTCGAAGTGATTGTGCCTCCGTCCATAGTGAATGTGCCAGCATTATCTACTCCTCCACCGTTATTAGCGGTATTCGAAGTGATTGTACCTCCGTACATAAAAAACATGCCGGGATTCTTGACCCCACCATTGTTACCGGAAATTGTTCCATTATTCATGAAAAATCTTCCTTTATTATAAACACCTTCACCGCTCACTCCTTCCTGATGAGTAATAGTTCCAGTCCCCTTACAGTCCGTAAGCGTAAAGTCAACGTTTTGTATTATAATAACAGCATTATTACCATTTTGGCCGTCAGTCGCTTCAGTCGTGCGAGTAATGCTGTGTCCATTCAGGCATAGATTTGCGTTTTTTCGACAAGTCCATGCACTTGTGAGTTTCACATCTTGCATCAAATAGTAACTGCCAGGTCCTTGGCTGTCTATTTCACTAAGATTATTAATCCCTTTCCATGTCTCTTCCTTATGCTTATGCCCTTCAACCGAAAGTTCCCCTGTGCCGCATATGCAATGCTGTGTATGTGCTTCCGTTGTCACGTTCTGCTCACTTTCCCCTTCAGCCTTCGCATGCACTGTTCCACCCGGTGTTGCAGGAACAAGTCCTGCCACCATTCCGAATACCAGTAAACCAGAAAGTATTTTTGCAATTCCTTTTCCCATTCTCTTTTTTCTTATCATGTGTACTCTCCTGCTGTAATTACAAAATCCAAGATCCCATGTGGCATTCCATCCACAGGTCTAATATCAAATGCTTATCTTAAACTGCTCTTTTTTCTTCTTACAAAAATTCCTGCAAGTCCTGCGCATGAAACCATCAGAAGTACTGTACAAAGTGTCCTGCTGAAATCTTCGCCTGTCTTTGGAGATTTTGCACTCTGGTCAGCGTTTTCGGCTACCGTAAAGTTTGTTGCCGCTGTTCCATCTGTCCAGACAAGCTCAAAGGAATGATTTCCTGCTGACAGACTCTTAAGGTATTCCGGTTTGAAGGTAATGATGGTAGATCCTTCTGTGACCGTATAGTTGACCGGATCAACTGTAACTCCGTCCACCTTGACCTCACGGAATTTTGAAATCTCACCGCTTCCTCTGATTGCAAGGCTTCCATCTGTATTCTGCGTCCATGAGCTGCCCGCTCCATCTAAAATATCATACGTTACCTGAGCCGGTGCTGCAGCTGCCGAAGATGCCGGTGCCGTTGTGGTTGATGCAGCCGGAGTTGATGTCGCCGGTGCCGGATCCGGTGTCGGGGTTGTTGCTTCCGGTGTAGGATTTGGAGTCGGCGTTGGGGTTGGCTCCGGGGTTGGGGTTGGCTCAGGTCCCGGATTTGGATTCGGCGTCGGCTCCGGATTCGGTGTTGGTATTGTCTCACTGTCCTTATAGGTTGCTTGAATCTGGGTTGGTGCTATTTTGGTTGTCACAGTAGTTGTCGCACTATTCTCATCAGCAATAACTGCGTCGCCATACATCTTCACCCACTTATCAAATACTTTTCCATCTGCAGCCGGATTTGCTGTAATCGTTACAACAGTACCCTCCACATACGTTCCATTACCTGTACCATTGATAATTTCCAAGATATAAACAGGCTTATCTGCATCCGGAACTGTTACCACAAAGGCTGGACTTTCCTCATGATTTTTATCCCCTTTGTATCTTACCTCGTAGGTTCCTGCTGAAAGTCCGCTAATCTCTGTGCCTGTGCAAGCTATATATAAGTTGTCCTCGGATTTACAGTACTCCATCTGCTCAGTCACGCCTGTAATCTTACCGTCACTGCCACCTGCGGTAGTAGGTTTTTCTCCCACCAGACCAGTAGGAGCATTCTGTGATGCTTTTTCGATTATCCATTCAAGTTGCTTCTCTGTTGTTGTTCCATCTTCCCATGTTTTGCCATCAGACGGTTTTACACTCACCTTATGAGTACCTGCATCTGTTGCATTATATGTTCCACCAGTAACTATATATTTGTCACCTAATTCAATACCAGCATGTTCTGTTCCATCATATGTAAATCTGTTTGGAACAGGATTCGGTACAGTAGGTAATTTTTCTTTGCATTTTAATACAATCTGATCAGTCGTCGGATTCGTACCTATTTCGTAATCACTATTATCAGATTCAAAATATTCTGCTTTTGTGACATCATTTGTAATCGTAACCGTAGAATCACCTATTGGTGTATCATTTGCAGTCACACCTATTTTTGCTCCATCTGCCAAAGATTGTGCATATAGGTTTGATGGAGAAACAATAAATAGATTATTAGCTATTTCTCCAACTGTATTTCCAGTAATCTTTACCGCATCACTCAAAGTTATTTTAGAATCCGTCCACGCATAAACACCGCCTACGTTTGTAGTCGCTTTGTTATTGGAAATTTCAGCTGTACCACTCATATTAAAAGTTGTTTTCAATTCATTATGTACTCCTCCACCAAACCTTTTTGTTTCATTACCAGTTATTGCTCCTCCAGACATCTCAAATGTGCTATTATAATTATATACTCCTCCACCATTCCATTGTGATTCATTCTGGGTTATTGTACCTCCGGACATAGTGAATGCATCTCCTGCATTATACACTCCTCCACCATGTTTAGTGGTAGTATTATCAGTAATTTCGCCCCCGGACATATTGAATATGTTTTGATTATATACACCACCGCCGTAATTAGCCGTATTCCCAGAGATTAGACCACCATACATAAGAAAGGTACCCTGCTGGTAAATGTGTACACCTCCGCCGCAATTAGTGCTGTTCCCAGAGATTGTTCCCCCAAACATACGAAAGGTACCAAAGTTCATGACACCACCATCGTTATTGGAAATATTACCTTTATACATGTTAAAATCACCAGTTGCTTCATTATAAATACCTACACCGTCATTTTTATTCACGTGCTTAATACTTCCCTCTTCCTTACAGTTCGTAAGGGTAAACTTGTCAGTTGTGTAAATAACAGCATTATCAGAAGGAAAATCACCAGAATTTACAGATTTGCGAATGATATTGTGTCCATTCAAGCATAATGTTACGCCATTTGGGCACCTCCATACACTATCAATCTCCACATCTTTCTCCAGATAGTAATAACCATCTACTGTTGTATTTTTAAGTTCTTCATAATTTTCAATCCCTGTCCATGTCACAACATTATGGCTCTTCCCATCATTAGGATGCTCCCCTGTGCCGCATACGCAATGTGTATGTTCCCCTTCAGCCTTCGCATGCACTGTTCCACCCGGTGCTGCCGGAACAAGTCCGGCAACCATTCCGAACACCAGTAAACCGGAAAGAATTTTTGCAATTCCTTTGCTCATTCTCTTTTTTCTTATCATGTGTACTCTCCTCCTGCATTTGTTTGTAACTATTCAGAGCCAAGGCAATTTTCATAAATTTGCGAATCATGCTTGCATGAATGAGCATAATTTTGAAAATTTCTTTGGCGAAGTAACCACATGAGCAAAAGGAAAGCTCTGAAAGAGCGGTTTTGCGAATGGGTTTCTGAATAGTTACATAAGTCACTTTACCATTTTTTTCATTTTATCACAGCGTTCATCCAAAACCCGGATTTCGGCGTGAGTTGTAATTATATGGCGTGAATTGTAAGATGCAGGCTTGCTTTGGTTTTCCGAATTTTTTATAATGGATGTATCATAACTGTGAAACAAGGAGGACTGCCACATGCTGCTTCAGATTTTAACTTATACACACCACTTAACGACGATGCTGTTTGGCATTTTTCTGTCCGCCTTTTTTCTCGGGGTAAAACAGAATAAGAAAAATGTCTGTATTCTTCTTGGCGGTGGAGCAGTATCCGGACTTTTCTTTCTGGTCTGCAATACGGTATTCGGTTCGTTGTTCACGGAAGCCGTCTATCCGATTTTCGTTCATCTGCCGCTTTTTCTGCTGCTGGTGTTTTATTACCGTTTCCGCTGGCTGCCTTCCATAATCTCTATCATGACCGCCTATCTGTGCTGCCAGTTCAGCAACTGGGCAGGTATTTTTGCCTTATCCCTGAGCGGATTGGACTGGGTTTATTATCTGGTAAGGATTATCGTGACTGTTGCCGTTTTCGCTTTCTTAAGCCGGTATCTGTGCCAGACTACCGCACTGCTTTTTGCAAAATCTGACCGGGAGCTGTATATCCTCGGGGCGATGCCATTTGTCTATTATGTGTTTGATTACTCTACCACAAAGTTCTCCATGCTTCTTTACTCCGGAAATAAGGTGGTCGTGGAATTTCTCGCATTTGCCATGTGTATTTCCTATGTCATTTTCCTGTTTGTCTATTTTCAGGAATATGAGTTGAAAAACCGCGCTGAACAATATGGTCAGCTTACCAATATGCAGTTGAACTCCCTGCACTCGGAGATCGAGCAGGTCCGCAGCAGCGAACACCGCATGAAGATCCTGCGGCACGACATGCGCCATCATCTTGCTGCCATCCAGACTTTTATCTCCCAACAGGAACCGGAGCGCGCGCTTGATTATATTCAGGAGATCAATAAGCAATATGACGACACGGTCATTCACTCTTTCTGCAGAAATGAACTGCTGAATTCGGTTCTTTCCATTTACCAGACACGGTTTGCGGAAAATCAGATCGTTTTTGACGTACAGATCCAGACTTTGCAGACACTCTGCTGCTCTGAGATGACTTTCTGTGCGATCCTTTCCAATCTTCTGGAAAATGCCATGCATGCAGTCACGAAGCTCCCTGTGGAAAAACGTATCGTGCATCTGAGCATTTTTGAAAAGGGAAACCACCTTCTGATCCTGCAGAAGAATCCGGCTTCAGAGACACCTGTTTTTTCAAACGGTATCCCGGTTACAACGGCAAAGAATCACGGTATCGGTGTTCAAAGCGTCATTTATTATGTAGAGAAGGAACACGGACAGTACCAGTTTTACATGGAAGGTGAGGACTTTGTAGTCCGCATTATTCTTTAAGCGAGGAAATTTATTATGGTAAAGATTGCGATTTGTGATGATGAAACTGAATTTTTGGATCTGCTTTCAGACAGTCTTGATTCCTGGTGCCGGGCGCATCAGCTGACACTGCAGCTCTACCGGTTCACAAACGGTGACGAACTGATCTCCGCACACAGGGCTTATGGCATGGATCTGATCCTGCTTGATATGATCATGCCCCTTTTGAGCGGCATGGATACCGCACGCGAACTGCGCCAGCATGACCCGCACGTTCCGATCATTTTTCTGACTTCCTCACCGGAATTTGCGCTGGAATCTTATGAAGTCCGCACTTTCTGGTATCTGTTGAAACCTCTTGACGAAGTGCGTTTCCATGCGGTTCTCGACAGCTGGTACGAAGTCCACAAGGCTTCCATGGCTCATTTTGCGGCAAGAACAGATTCCGGCTACCAGGCGATTTATTTTCAGGATGTCGAATATCTGGAAGCGCAGAATAAGAATGTGTTAGTCACATTGAAAGACGGCTCGGTGATCTCCATAAAAGAACCCTTTCACCAGTGTGAAACAATTTTCACAGTGGAAAAAGGGTTTTATAAATGCCACCGCAGCTATATTGCAGCGTTAAGCTGCGTGGAAAAGTTCGGTAAAACCTCTCTCTTCACAAAATCCGGCGCACAGATTCCGATTTCAAGAGACAATTACGCTAATTTTAAGGATGTTTATTTTTCCTATATGTTTCCGCAGGAATGATCCGGCTATTGGATCCCAAAGGACGCAAGCTTCATGTCCTCGTTGAACGCCAGTGTGTAATGTACCTCGATGTTTTCATATTCTGCAGTCACGTAAACGGCTGCGATATGCGCACCTCTCTGTATGATCTCCGCATCCTGCATTGTTTCAATGGAAACAAAATCTCCCCAGTCTTCCGAGATCCGCGTCTTTCCCTCGTCCATGCGCTCTTTGTTCATGATCTCCTGCATGTCCGGGACAACAAGGCTTTGCAGGCTGTCAAAATCCTCTGCATTTAAAAGCCCTATAATTTTTTCCGCCTGTGCCTTCACTTCCTCTTCGCTGAACACTTCACTCTCTGCCAGCGCTTTGTTCTGCGGCTGCATCCAGTAAGTTGCAACGGAAGCTGCCACAAGGATCACTGCGACAATGATGATGTTGCGGATGCGCTTTTTCTTCTGCTCCGGTGTCAGCACTTTTTTTGTTTTTTTCTTACTCATTCTTCTCTCTGCACTTTCCTTTTTTTCATATTAGTCCCTGATTGCATCCAACGCATTCGAAATATCTGCGATCAGATCTTCCTTATCCTCTAAACCGAGACTTATCCGGATCAGCTCTGCCGGAACACCTGCCTCTTTCAGCTGTTCATCTGTCATCTGTCTGTGCGTGGAGGTTGCCGGATTCAGACAGCAGGTTCTTGCATCTGCCACATGTGTCTCGATCGCTCCAAGCTTTAAGTTCTGCATAAAAGCAGACGCAGCCTCCCTGCCGCCCTTTAATCCGAATGAAACGACACCGCATCCGCCGTGTGGCAGGTATTTTCTGGCACGTTCATAGTATTTGCTGGAAGGCAGGCCCGGATAGTTCACATAGGCTACCTTTGGATGTTTTTCCAGAAATTCTGCAACTGCCTGTCCATTTTCCACATGCTTAGGCATACGCACATGCAGCGACTCCAGTCCAAGGTTTAACAGGAATGCATTCTGTGGCGACTGGATGCATCCGAGATCACGCATAAGCTGTGTTGTACATTTTGTGATGAATGCGCCCTCATTGCCGAATTTTTCTGCATAGGTCACGCCATGGTAGCTCTCATCCGGTGTACAAAGTCCCGGATATTTGTCTGCGTGTGCCATCCAGTCGAATTTTCCGCTGTCAACGATCGCACCGCCCACTGCTGCACCATGTCCATCCATGTATTTGGTGGTGGAGTGTGTCACAATATCCGCACCCCACTCAAATGGCCTGCAGTTGACCGGAGTTGGAAATGTATTGTCTATGATAAGAGGTACGCCGTGCGCATGTGCTGTTTTTGCAAAGAGCTCAATATCTAATACTGTCAATGCCGGATTGGCGATCGTCTCGCCAAACATCAGCTTTGTGTTCGGACGGAATGCAGCGTTCAACTCCTCCTCCGATGCGTCAGGAGACACGAAGGTTGCCGTGATCCCCATTTTGGCAAGCGTAACTGCAATGAGGTTGAAGGTTCCGCCGTAGATCGAGGATGATGCCACAATATGGTCTCCACTCTCACATATGTTGAATATGGCAAAAAAGTTCGCTGCCTGTCCGCTTGAGGTCAGCATTGCGGCTGTGCCGCCTTCCATTGCGGCGATCTTGGCTGCGACATGATCATTGGTCGGATTCTGTAGCCGTGTATAGAAATATCCGGATGCCTCAAGATCAAACAGTTTTCCCATGTCCTCACTGGTGCTGTATTTGAAAGTGGTAGACTGGATGATTGGGATCTGCCGCGGCTGTCCATTCTCCGGGGTATATCCTGCCTGTACACATTTTGTGCCTATTTTATAATCGTTCATTTCATTTTCCATGCCTTTCCGCAATCTGCCCTTCGTATCCGGCAGTCACATTATTATCAAACTGATCTGCGCCATGATCTCTGCTGCAGATCATCAGTATTATTACTGTAGCATTATAAGCGCCGTTTTTCAAGAATTGTTTTTCCTGTCTGCCCGGAAGTAAAACACTTGCAGAAGTATGCTATTTTCGATAGTATATAAGTATCAGATGTACGGATACAGGTTGAGTCAGAACAGGTAGTTGTCTGATCGATCTTGAAGATAAAAGGAGGCATCTCATGACCGAGCAGGAGATCAAGGATATTTTACAACAACAGAACCACTTTTTTTCCAGTGGCAAAACGATCCAGGCGGAATTCCGCCTGAAACAGTTAGAAAGTCTGAAGGAGGCTATGATCCGCCATGAAGCCGACCTCGCTGCGGCATTGAAGGAGGATCTTGGAAAGAGCCGTATGGAAAGCTATATGTGTGAGATCGGGCTGACACTGTCCGAGCTTACCTGGATGCAGAAGCATCTCCGCAGCCTTATGCGCAGCAAACGTGTTTCCACCCCGGCCGCCCAGTTTGCAGCAAAGAGCTTCCGCTCCCCTTCCCCTTACGGAACCGTGCTGATCATGAGCCCATGGAATTACCCGGTGTTACTGACACTCGATCCGCTGATCGATGCCATAGCAGCCGGAAATACTGCGGTCGTAAAACCAAGCGCCTACGCCCCTTGCACGTTTGATGTCATGAAAACCATGATCGAAGAATGTTTTCCGGCACATTATGTTGCAGTGGTCGATGGCGGCCGCGCAGAAAATCAGGCACTGTTACAGCAGCGTTTTGACATGATCTTTTTCACCGGTGGAAAGACTGTCGGACGGGAGGTACTCCGCCATGCGGCTGAATATTTAACCCCTGTCACGTTAGAGCTTGGCGGAAAGAGCCCATGTATCGTTGACTCAACCGCTAAGATCCGGCTTGCCGCAAAGCGTATTGTCTTCGGCAAGTATTTAAACTGCGGACAGACCTGTGTTGCGCCGGATTATATTCTCTGTGACAAACGCATCCGTGATGAGCTTATCACTGCGATCTTAGCTGAGATTGAAAAGCAGTTTGGGAAAGAACCTCTGAAAAATCCGAATTACGGAAAGATCATCAACGAAAAGCATTTTGAACGCATTCTCGGGCTGATCAATGGGGAAAAGCTTGTGTATGGGGGACAGTCAGAGCCTGAATCGCTCCGCATTGCACCTACCGTTCTCAATAATATTACGTGGGACGACGCTGTGATGGGCGAAGAGATCTTCGGACCACTGCTTCCGATCCTCACGTTCGACACATTAGACGAAGCGCTTGATACCGTGGAATCCCACCCTCATCCGCTTGCGCTTTATTTTTTCAGTAAGGACAAGGCTGCACAGAAGAAAGTGTTAGATACCTGTCGTTTTGGCGGCGGCTGTATCAATGACACGATCATTCATCTTGCAACGAGCGATATGCCATTCGGCGGTGTCGGTGAGAGCGGCATGGGCAGCTACCACGGCAGGGTTGGTTTTGAAACTTTCAGCCATTACCGCAGTATTGTCAATAAGAAAACGTGGATGGATCTGCCGATCCGGTATCAGAAATATACCGGATTGAAAGAAAAGATGATGCGGATGTTTTTGAAATAAGGGGATTATCGATAAAACTGTAATGCAAGTTCATTATAATGCAATATGTCTTCCACTTCTGCGAGCCGTGTCCTGATTTTTTCTGACGCCGGCTGTTTTGCAAGATTCTCTTTGATGCCTGTGTATATGAGCTTTTCTTTTTCAAGAAAAGTTTTCAACACAGGATGGCGGTTTTGCAGGAGTAATCCACCATAAAGGTCTGAAAGTTTCAACTCTTCCGAAGCTTTCTGTGCATTTTCACCCTGATACTGCACTTTCATCATCGGATAGAATTTTCCATCTTCATACACCATGTCCTCTGCGAGAATGGTATATCCCGCTTCTCTTAAGAACTCACGGACGCGCTCTATCTCGGACTGCGGCTGCAGGATGAGTTCTTTTGCAGACTGACAGACTTTTTCCCCGTCTTTTAAAATATGCATGACAAGTCCGCCTCCCATACCGGCGATGAGGACAGCTTCCACCTCGCCGGGTTTTAAAGCTGCCACACCGTCTGAGAGACGCGTCTGTATGTATGCCTGTAATCCATATAAAGCAATATGTTCTTTTGCCCGCTCTAACGGTCCTTCGTTGATATCCATGGCGATCGCAGATGGAATTTTCTTCTGCTGTAACAGATAGATTGGAATATATCCGTGGTCGGTTCCAACATCTGCTAATGTATATCCCTGTGAGACAAGAGCTGCGGCTGTCGTTAAACGATTTGAAATCTTTACCATTTTACTCTAAGTAATCCTTTAATTTGCGGCTTCTGCTTGGATGACGAAGTTTGCGGAGCGCTTTTGCCTCGATCTGACGGATACGCTCACGGGTTACATTGAACTCTTTTCCAACTTCTTCCAGTGTTCTTGCGCGACCGTCCTCCAAACCAAAACGGAGTGTCAGAACTTTCTGCTCTCTCTCGGTCAATGTTCCAAGTACTTCCTCTAACTGCTCTTTTAAAAGTGTGAATGCAGCGGCGTCAGCCGGAACAGGTACGTTATCATCCTGAATAAAATCTCCAAGATGGCTGTCCTCCTCCTCACCAATCGGTGTCTCTAAGGAAACCGGCTCCTGCGAAATTTTTAAGATCTCACGCACACGCTCTACCGGCATATTCATCTCTGCTGCAATCTCTTCCGGACTTGGCTCACGTCCTAACTCCTGAAGCAGCTGTCTGGAAACACGGATCAGCTTATTGATCGTCTCAACCATATGAACCGGAATACGGATCGTTCTCGCCTGGTCTGCGATAGCTCTTGTGATTGCCTGACGGATCCACCATGTTGCATAGGTAGAAAATTTATATCCCTTGCGGTAGTCAAATTTTTCCACGGCTTTGATCAGACCAAGGTTACCTTCCTGAATCAGATCAAGGAAAAGCATTCCACGTCCCACATATCTTTTTGCAATGGAAACAACCAGACGCAGGTTTGCCTCTGCAAGACGTTTCTTTGCCTCATCCCCTGCATCAAGATCTTTCTGCAAATTCTTAATTTCTTCTTTGATCTCTGCAAGTTCTTCTTCCGTTGCATTCTCTTCTCTGCTCTTTAAGATTGCGATTTTTTCCTTTGCCACAGCACCGGCTTCCATGTTCTTTGCCAGCTCGATCTCTTCCTCTGCACTTAAAAGAGGTACTTTACCGATCTCCTTTAAATACATACGGACCGGATCTTCAATGGATACGCCATCCGGCACGGAAAGGTCGATTTTTTCCACTTCAATCTCGTCTTCATCATCTACATCGAGTAAAATTTCATCATCAGAATCATCATCTGTGATCCGAAGTACATCGATATTGTTTGCTTCCAGAAAATCAAGAATTTTATCAAACTGTTCTGCCTCTAACTGCATGTCCGCAAAGAAGTCGCTGATCTCCTGGTATTCCAACATGTTCTTTTTCTTTTTGGCCAAGGCTAACAGATCTTTTAACTTCTGCTGAAACTTTTCTTTTGCAGCTTCATCCATCACTGCTGCTTCTTTTTTGGTTTCCTTTACCTCGTTTTCTGTCTTTTTTGCCATTTTGTTTCATCCTCTCAAGTTTTCTACTATTTTGTCCCTAATCAATGGAAATATGCAATTTCTCCAATTCTTCCAGGTCACGTTTATCTGTTACAAGCTGCATCAGACCAGCCATATCTGTCGGTGCCAAATGCTCGGACCGATACTTGATACTGTTTTGTTTGATGCGGATAATGGTCTCTTTCAATGCCTTCTCCCGGTCTTCTTTTGACTCGACCTCATGGATCCTTGCATTGAAAAGCGCCGCAATCTCTTTCTGTGCCTCCTCATCCGGAAACATGCTGACGATCTTCGCTGGGTTTGCTTCTCCGCTCTCCTCAAACTGCCGGAATAATAATTCAGCTACCTTATGATATATCTCCTCCGTAAAATCCTGCGGTGCGATATATTTTTTTATCTTATGATATAATCCGGTATTCTCTATGAGCCATGTCAAAAGAAGTTTCTGGGATTGCTTCATCCCATCTTCTTTTTTGATTCCTCTGGCGGAGGCGTTTTTCTCATTGATACCGGTTTTTAACTGGGTTGGTTGTTTTCGGATGCCTTCCATCTGCATTCCGTATTTACCGACAAGCCGCTGTAAATCCTGCGTTGGCAGCATATATTTTTCCGCGACTGCCTGAACGTAAATATCACGCTCGATTTTTTCCGTGAAGGAGCAGAGTTTCTTTGCCACTTCATGATAAAAGGCTGACTTGCTCTCCGGATCTTTCATGTCATACTGCTGTTCTAAAATGCGTATCTCAAACATAAAGCTGTTCTCCGCATGATCAATACGATCCTGATACGCCTCTGCGCCCAGAGCCTTGATAAATTCATCGGGATCCTTGTGCGGGCGCATGTTGATCACTTTTGTCGTAATCCCTACTTCCTTTAAGATCGGAATTGCCCGGAGCGCTGCTTTCACCCCTGCGCCGTCACTGTCATAGGTTAAATACACTTCCTTGGTGTACCTTTTCAGCAGGTTCGCATGCCCTGCCGTCAGCGCAGTTCCAAGCGATGCCACCGCATTGTCAAATCCTGCCTGATGCAGTGCGATCACATCCATATATCCCTCACACAGTAAAAACTGTGGTTTCTTTGTTGTCCTTGCAAAATTAAGTCCATACAGATTCCGGCTCTTATCAAAAATCGGTGTTTCCGGTGAGTTTAAATACTTCGGCTCTCCATCGCCCATCACCCTGCCACCGAAACCAATGACTTTGTTGTGGACATCCATAATCGGAAACATGGCACGGTTCCAGAATTTGTCATAGCCGCCGCGTCTCTCATCGATCGTCACAAGCCCCGACTCTTTTAAGATTTCATCCTCATACCCTTTGGAACGGAGATACCGGTATAAGTCATCACTGTACTGATCCGAATATCCCAGACCAAACTTTTTCATGGTCTCCTCAGACAATTCTCTTTTCTGGAAATAAGCGAGTGCATGTTTTCCACGGTCATTCCGCAATAATGTATAAAAATATCTGGCTGCCTCTTTGTTGATCTCCAACAGCCGCTGTTTTTTATCTGCCTCTCTCTTCTGTGCGGCAGAATATTCCTGCTTTGGCAGGGCAACACCTGCCCGGTCCGCCAAGGCTTCCATTGCCTCCCCGAAGGTAAAGTTTTCATACTGCATCATAAATGTGAAAACATTCCCTCCGGCTCCACAGCCGAAGCAGTAGTACATTTGTTTATTCGGAGAAACAGAAAACGATCCTGTTTTCTCATTATGAAAAGGACACAGTCCAAAATAGGTGCTTCCCTTTTTCGTCAGATGCACATACTGTCCGATTACATCCACGATATCATTTCTGGAACGCACTTCTTCAATTATATCATCCGAAAAATATGGCATGCTGCGTGTCCTCCTTTCGTTTTAGTATCCGTCTACCTGCCAGGCCTGCGGCAGGAAGTATTCGCTGAATTTGGTGATGGCGTACTGGTCGGTCATACCTGCGATGTAATCGCAGATCACGCGCTCCGTCTTTTCCCCTTCATCAAGCATGGCGAGGTATTTTTCCGGCAGAAACTCGATGTGATCTTTGTAGAATCCGAAGAGCTGCCGGATCATTGCCTTTGCCTTCACTTCCTCACCCTTGGCAATTGGATTCGTGTATACATGATCAAACATAAAATGGCGCAGCTCAAACATGGCTTCCTGAATATCTGCTGACATCCGAATGTCATCCTGATCCATGCTGTTCATGATCACGTTATGTATGAGTGTATTTAAACGCTGTTTTGTTGTAAAACCCAGTGTTTTCCGGATCTCTAACGGAATATCATCCTCCGTCAGGATCTCTGCACGGATCGCATCATCCACGTCATGGTAAACATAGGCGATTTTATCTGATAAGCGGACAACTTTTCCCTCCAGTGTATGTGGCATTGACTTAGACTGATGATTTAAAATACCGTCCCGCACTTCCCAAGTCAGATTTAATCCCATGCCGTTTTTCTCAAGTTTTTCCACGATACGGACACTCTGCTCGTTGTGCCGGAATCCGTCTTCACAGATTTCATTTAACACATACTCTCCGGCATGGCCAAACGGCGTATGCCCCATATCGTGTCCCAACGCGATCGCTTCCACCAGATCTTCATTCAGACGCAGCGCTTTCGCAATCGTTCTCGCATTCTGCGATACCTCTAAGGTATGGGAAAGTCTTGTCCTATAGTGATCTCCCTTCGGTGTCAGAAAAACCTGTGTCTTATTCTTCAACCGCCGGAATGCCTTACAATGCAGGATTCTGTCCCTGTCTCGCTGAAAAACAGGCCGGACATCGCACTGTTCTTCCCCGCGTTCCCTGCCTTTCGTGTTCACACTGAGCGTTGCATAAGGGCTTAATGTTTCCCGCTCCATTTTTTCAAGTTCTTCCCGTATTGTCATATGTATCACCTCTCTGATATCTGACAGTCTCTCCCGAAGCACCATATAAAAAATCGTTTCAATAAAATCTCCATATTTTTATTATTCGGCAGGATTTTTCAATTTCCTTTATTTTTTATAAAATTCATACAATTTTTTTATTTCAGATAATTCATGGCATCTAAAAGATTGCTCACACCGACCAGCTTGATACCTTTTACTTCTGTCATGGATTTTCTGCAGACCTCCGGTAGAATACAGACCTCAAAGCCAAGTTTTTTTGCCTCCTGCACCCGCTGTTCTGCCATATTTACCGCGCGGACCTCACCGCTTAATCCGACCTCGCCAAAACAGATGGTTTTCTCATCGATCGGTTTGTCCTTGTAACTTGAGATCAATGCAAGAACAATGCCAAGGTCGATTGCCGGCTCATTCATTTTGATTCCTCCTGCGATATTCACATAGGCATCACAGTCACCCAGCTTTAAGCCCAGTCTTTTTTCCAGAACCGCCATCAAAAGATTGACACGGTTAAAATCCGTTCCTGCCGCTGTTCTTCGCGGAATACCAAAATTACTGTGACATACAAGTGCCTGCACCTCCAAAAGGATTGGTCTAGTCCCTTCCATGGAACATGCCACAACAGAGCCGGACGCTCCCTCCGGTTTACCGCTCAACATATATTCGGACGGATTTTCCACTTCCACAAGACCGTCCTGCCGCATCTCAAACACACCGATCTCATTTGTGGAACCAAAACGGTTTTTCACACCTCTTAAAATACGGTAAGCTGCATGCCTGTCACCCTCAAAATAAAGCACGGTATCCACCATATGTTCTAACACTCTCGGTCCAGCCACCACTCCCTCTTTCGTCACATGTCCCACAATGAAAATGGAGATTCCCATTCCCTTTGCGATCTGCATCAAAACACCTGTGGACTCGCGCACCTGTGATACACTGCCCGGTGCCGAGGAAACCTCTTCGTTAAACATCGTCTGGATGGAATCGATTACAACGATCTGCGGTTTTTCCCGGTCAATGACTGCCTTTATGGTGTCAAGATTTGTCTCACACAGCAGTTTCAGACTGTCCCCGAAATTTCCGATGCGCTCCGCACGGATTTTGATCTGCTGCAAAGATTCCTCCCCGGAAATATAGAGCACTTTTATGTTATGCTCCGACAGATTCCTGCACACCTGAAGCAGCAATGTGGATTTTCCGATTCCGGGATCGCCTCCCACTAACACCATGGAACCCTGCACAATACCGCCGCCAAGTACACGGTCTAATTCTTTCATGTCTGTTGACACACGCTTGTCATAGGTCATCTCGATCTGGGACAGAGGCAGTACCTTTGCCTCTGATGCTGTCGCTTTCTGCTTTGCCAGTGTGCCCGCACTCTTTTTGTCCACCACTTCTTCTACAAATGTATTCCATTCCTTACATCCCGGACACTGCCCCATCCATTTGGACGATTCGTATCCGCAGGACTGGCAGAAAAAAATACTTGTTTTTCCTTTTGCCATATAACCTTCCCTATCAAAAAAAATAACCGGAAACTCTGCAAATAGTTCCGATTGACATTAAAAGGAGTTGCCGTTTCTGACAACCCCTTATCATTTCTTAGCATTTCTGAATCTGAACTTCTACCGGTTTCTCTCCAAGTTCCACACTGACGGTTAACTTGCCACCGAGATTTGTTTTCATCTTACCTGCGCTTGCTCCGTCCACTGTAATTTCATACTCAGTCTCTTCTTCTAACTCCAGTGTGATCTGAGCATCTTCCGGTCCTTCCACGGAAAAAGAAATTCCTGTGTCCGTTGCATTCAAATGATATGCCGCTGTTCCCGGTACGGATTCATAAACAAACATACCATTACGCTCCAGCTTTGTGATGTCTTTGTAAGTTTTTACCTTATAAAGATCTCCCTGATGCCCGAAGTTATCAAGCTTTGCCTTTGCATCCAGAGTGTAATCTCCAAAACTGATCGTTCCATCTGCTTCTGAACGAATTAATTCACTAATAGCGCTCATCTTTTCCTCCTGTGGTACAGTCCTTCTCTGCCTGCTGCACCGTAAAAATTTTGTAAAATCATTATAGCTCAACTACATTTCGATTGCCAGCATTTTCATCATTTTTAAGGATTTTTTTATTTTTGTGTTACTGTTCCTTTACTTCAAAAACAACTGCATTCTTTTTCGTAGTGACGATCACTTCATCACCCTTTTTCACCTTGCCGTCTAAGATTTCTTCTGCAAGCTGATCCTCGATCTCATTCTGGATTTTGCGGCGGAGTGGTCTTGCTCCATATTTCGGTTCGTATGCTTTTTCCACAATATAATTTTTCACGCTGTCACGCACATGAAGTGTGATATCCATCTGGCTCTTACAACGGTCTGTCAGATCTTTCAACATTAATGTGACGATCTGTTTCATATCATTTTTGTTCAGTGAACGGAATACGATGGTCTCATCAATACGGTTTAAGAACTCCGGTTTGAAAATCCTGCGCACTTCCTCCATCACACTGTTTTTCATGCGCTCGTAATTCTGCTTTTCATCATCAGAAGATGCAAAACCAAGTTTTTTCGGTTCCACAATGGACTGTGCTCCTGCATTTGATGTCATGATAATGATCGTATTTTTAAAGTCCACCTTGCGTCCCTGGGAATCCGTGATATGTCCATCGTCTAACACCTGGAGTAAAATATTAAATACATCCGGATGCGCTTTTTCAATCTCGTCAAACAAAATCACGGAATACGGATTCCTGCGCACTTTCTCGCTGAGCTGACCGCCGTCCTCATGTCCGACATATCCCGGCGGGGAACCGATCATTTTAGAAACACTGTGTTTCTCCATGTACTCCGACATATCAACACGTATCATCGCCTGTTCATTGCCGAAAACAGCCTCCGCCAGCGCCTTGGAAATCTCCGTTTTACCTACGCCTGTAGGTCCTAAGAACAGGAACGAACCGATTGGTCTTCTCGGATCTTTTAAACCGACACGTCCACGTCTCACCGCTTTTGCCACAGCCGTCACAGCTTCTTCCTGACCAACGACACGTTTGTGCAGCGTTGCCTCTAATTTTTTCAGACGGGCTGCCTCGCCTTCTGCCAGTTTCTTCACCGGAATTTTTGTCCAGCCGGAAACAACATCTGCCACATCATCCTCTGTGACAGACAGATTCTTTCTGCGGATCTCACGCTGCGCTTTTTTTGTCTGCTTCTCAAGCTCTGCTTCCAATGCTTCTTTTTCTTCCTTGCACTGTTTTGCAAGCGCAATATCGGAATTGCTCAGAGCATCCTCTAACTGTAATTCTTTTTCTGTGATCTGATTTCTCAATTCCGCAAGTTTCTCTGTATGGTTAGACACGCCAAACCGCACTCTTGCTGCTGCTTCATCCATCAGATCAATTGCCTTATCCGGCAAAAAACGGTCATTGATATAGCGCGCTGACAGGCGGACTGCCGCCTCGACTGCCTCATCCGTGATCTTTACATGATGATGTGCTTCGTATTTACCGCGAAGCCCTTTCAAAATTGCAACTGTCTGTTCCTCGCCCGGTTCCTCCACCGTCACAGGCTGGAATCTTCGCTCCAGTGCAGCATCTTTTTCTACATATTTGCGGTATTCTGTGATTGTCGTTGCTCCCATGATCTGAATCTCACCACGGGCAAGTGCAGGTTTTAAAATATTAGAGGCATCGATCGCGCCCTCTGCGCCACCGGCACCGATGATTGTGTGAAGCTCATCGATAAACAGCAAAACATTTCCTGCTTTTGTCACTTCCTGAATCACTTTTTTGATACGCTCTTCAAATTCTCCACGGTATTTTGAACCAGCCACAATACCGGATAGGTCTAAAGATACCACTCTTTTTCCCTGAACAGAGTCCGGTACAAGGCCGGATACGATACGCTCTGCGATTCCTTCCACGATAGCCGTTTTACCAACTCCCGGTTCTCCGATCAGACATGGATTGTTCTTCGTTCTTCTGCTTAGAATCTGAATCACTCTCTGGATTTCTTCCTCACGTCCAACCACCGGATCCAGTGTTCCTTCCGTTGCAAGCTGTGTCAGATCTCTGGAATACTGATCCAGCGTCGGGGTTCCCTCATTATTTTTCTTTTTTCCCGGACGGCCATTCTGAAATTCTTCGCGGTAAAGATTTGCATCTTCCCCCATCGCAATGAGAGTGTCCACAAAGACTTTCTGCATATTGACGGACAGCGTTGTCAGTAATCTGGATGCAACACAGTCTGTCTCTTTGATCATGGCAATCAGAATATGTTCTGTTCCAATGGCATCAGCATGGAATCTGACTGCCTCCTTCTCTGCATTCTCAAGAACTTTTGCTGCTCTCGGTGAATAACCATCTGATTCTGCTACTGCTGTTCCCTCTGCCGGAGCGATCAATTCTTTGATCAGATCTACAATTTTATCTAACTCTACACCATTCTCATTCAGAATTTTTGCCGCTACTCCTGAATTTTCCTTCAATAGCCCAATCAGTAAGTGCTCGGTTCCGATATAATTATGATGTAATGATTTTGACATTTTGCCGGCGATATCAATCGCTTTTTTGGCTTTTACAGTGTATGGTAATTGCATGTTGTCTCCTCATGTTATTTATTAGGTGATTGCAAACTCTCCTTAATCTATCTCAAATTGTTCAAAATCAACAAAATTTTCGAAAACACGGTTCCACAGTGTTTTCTCAAGCTTTTGTTGATTTTTCACAATTTAATTTACGTTATGAATGATTTTCGCAATTACCTACATTCTATTTTATATTATAAATCATTTAGGTCGAAAACTTCCATTCCTTTTTCATTTTTCACAGAAGTTTCATTTTTTTGCGGCACATCCATTTTTTCATTTTCAGTAGATGATTTTTTCTCGGACTTTTCTTCTGTCACTGATTTCTCAGAAGTGGATGGAATTTCATCCTCATAATCATTCCATTCGCGGTAAGCCCTGTTGATTGGATGTTCTTCCTCGATGTACTCTTCCTCGTCATCGAAATAATCGTCCTCATCCTCATTTTTTTCTTTTTTTCGGAATCCACGGAATTTTCCCAAGAAAGGTTTTTTCTCGGTTTCTGTCTCTTCGTTTGCTTCGTCGTCCTCGTTCTCTGGCTCGTCAAGCTCCGGATCGTCGTCCTCTGAGAGTTCGTCTTTTCCTTTTTTCTTTCTGCCAAAGAGCATGATATTCAGTATGACCACAACTGCGATTGCCAATACAAAAATAAGCACAGCGATCATGTTTCTGGAAAAGGATTTTGCATCTTTATATTTCTTTGAGAGTTCATCATACTCGCTCTGCAATGCTGCAAGATCATCCGAAGAAGAATCCGCTGTCTCGGTGATATTTCCATTGACACGCTGGTAAGTGCCTTCTGCTGCATCATACTGATACCAGCCTTCGGTTCCATCCTGGTTCACTCCATAAAAGATATAGAAATCAGATGCTTCCTCTCCATCCTCTACCGGAAGCTGGTAAGCGGTCATCACGGTATTTTCCGGCATTTGCAGGGACACCTGCACATAACTCTCCGGCAGTACCGAATCAAGCGGTGCCAAAAGTGGAATCACATAACTGCTCTCACCTGCAGTAAACTTCATAAAATCATAGACAACATCCCTGGTCTCATCATAAATAAAGAATCTGCCGGTCGTTGCGTCCACATTGTCTGTTTCCAGATAGATCAGAGAAATTGTTCCTTTGTCAAACGTCAGACCTCTGCATTCCGTTCCACGGAAATTAACTGTTGCTTCTGTAAAATCAGCCGGAATCTGTTCCTCTGTAAAATTGTCTGCGATATGGTAGGTCGTGTTATTGATCACAACATCTGCCGCTGATACCGGAGTTTCCGTTGTGTCCACTTCCTCAGTATCTTCTGGGGTCTCGCTGTCACCATTTCCGTCGTCTCCGTTTTCACCGCCTGTAGTTGTCATCTCACTTCCGGTGGTTCCTGCAGCCTGTCTTGTCACAGTGATTTTATAAGTGGCTGTTGTACCATTTTCTGCTTTTACGACAATCTGAACAACGTTTGCCCCAACTGCAAGATTTGTATTTCCAGTCACAGACTCAATCGTTGCCTTTTCATTGACCGGTGTTGCACTCACTGCAATACTTGTCACGGAATTATCAACCGTTGCCGTGTACTTTGTGGTGCTTCCCTTAAAAGCCGGAGACAATGTTCCCGGTGAAATCGTCAGTGCCTTTAAGGAATTATCTGCGGATAAAGCTGCCGTATTCGTATTACTTCCATTTCCCGCATTTCCATTGCTGCCGGAGCTTCCGTTGTTACCGGCACTGCTGTTATTTCCTGTGTTGCTGCCTGCTGCTTCGTTTTTGACCGTCACAGAAGTGCTGCTGCCTGCCATGGAATCCAATTCTTCCGCGGTGCTGAAAATAACTCCATCTGTAGCAGAAAGGGATATGGATGCTTTCCCTGCAGCAATTGCTTTTAATGTCACACTGAAGCTGTCACTCGCTACCGAAATACTTCCGCCGCCACCGCCATAAGTTGCATTACAGCTCACAAACTCCAGAATGCCGGCATCATAGGTCAAAACCATATTGGCATATGCACTGTCCCCGGATGCACTTAATGCTTTTGCCGTTACCGTCACAGTCTGTCCGATATTCAGGGAACTGGCAGACACAGCGATCGTTGTTTTTCCGGAAGCCGCCTTGGCATGCATCTGCGGTGTCATAAGGCAGATGCATAATGTTAACAGTGTAATGATCACACCTAATTTCTTTTTCATTTTACTCTCCATTCTTATGTGTGAAAATTGTATTTTCTCACTAAAATAACTCTTTCTATCCACACAGCCCTGTTACTGTTCAATCTGTGCTGCATTTATAATATGTTTCTGCAAAAGCACAAGGTCTTTTACGGAAACTTTTCCATCTCTGCTTATATCCGCAGCCGCTGCATACGCACCGGAAAGCTGTGATGTTCCAAGAATCTGTTTCTGCATCATGACCAGATCGACCACAGAGATTTTTCCATCTCCATTGATGTCACCGTAAATGACAACGTCATACTGCTTCACCAGTGTTCCATTTGCATGTACTGCAATTTTATTACCTGTTCCGACTGCACCGGTATTTTCTGTGCCATCTGCTTTCAGCACTTTGACCGTGCCGCTTCCCGCTGAGATATTGGCAAGTACAGAAGAAGCGCCTGTTCCCGGTGTAATACCTGTGATCACGGTATCTCCCAGTTTATAGGAGGTAGAAACGGATACGCCGTCCGCAACCGTTGTTCCACCACTTTCCGGTGTCTGGGTATTGTCTGCTGCCGGCTGCTGTCTTACCACATTGATCGTGTAGGTTTTTGCCGAACCGCTCTGTGACACACAAGTTACGTTGATCGCATTATTTCCATAATTCAATGCATAAGTTCCCGCTCCGGAAACTCCCGCTTTCGGTGCAACTGCCGAAGCACCTACATTGATCGAGCTTACCTCGGTTCCAACGATCACGGAATAATCGGTTACTGCTCCCTGGAAAGACGGTGTCAGTCCATATCCGCTTACGCTGAGAGAAGAGAGCCAGTTATTCGGATTACCACTGTCTGAAAACGTCACTGCTGACTCCGGCATATTGCTATACACCGGAATACGGAATATAAATCCCTGTGATTTATCCGCATAAGCGGTGCTCATTGTTTTTCCTTCTGACATTGCCGCCTGCACATTTGTCATGTACTGATGTGAGTATATGCTGTTCATATTCACCACATTAAATTTCTGGAAATATAAGGTGTTCTGCCCTTTTTTCACATAATTATTTCCAACGATACCAGCTCCACCATTAATTGATTTATAAATAGAATTCCAGTCGTTATTTTTCGCATAAATCAATCCGTTGACCGTCGCAGACGCAGACGATGTCGTATATGCTCCGATATTAAAGTAATTGTAATATCCATTATAGCCAGAGTAATTGCCAGAGATCAAAGGACTTGTCCCCTTATTTCCCTGCTCCTGCTTACATCTTGCAGCCAGATGATAAGGACTGACACTCAAGTTCTGTCCCACTTCCATGAAAGTATCTGCATAGCTTCGCGATGCTCCGTCTGTATCGCTATAGTTTCCACTCATAAAACTGCCTGACAGAATATTTCCAACTCCTGTTACGTTCTGATATGGCGCATATTCTAACGTTTCAAACTGAAAAATATACGTGTCATTCAGGTAATTTCTCGGATCCATGCAATATGCTATGTAATTGGAGGAGGCACTTACCCAGCCTGCTCCGTCATAACCATACCATTTGTTGGTCGCCCAGTCATAAGCACCCGTCTCCGTTGACTTTCTCGCATCATTGGAAGAACTCTGCACCAGATTCCTTCCGACAACACTCTCATTTGCAATGACGGTATTCCAGTCCAGTCCGGTCTGTACCGGAACGAACTGCCAGTCTGGATACTTCTGGTGCAATGCCAGAAGCGAATTACAGTAACTGTCCGGAAATCCCGCTGCTTTTAACGATGCAACATACTCATCATCCGTCACCGTTGTGGTGTCTCCCTGCGATCCATCCGCAGAAGTCTGTCCGGTTACCGCAAGGTATGTTCCACAGATCCACCCGGCATAATCCACCCCATCTTTATTAAACGTCACATTATACCAGATTGTCCCATTCGTTGTTGTCTGTCCCAGCACATTCACCGTCTGGTCTCTTTTTACCATGGTCACCGGCGAATATGCCGTGCTTGCTCCGGTTCTCACGTAAACGTTGCCATTGGTGTTCGTGACCACTCCGACCGCTCCCTGTGCCGAACTGTCTGTGATCGCACTTCCGGAAGAGGTATCTTCTGTTGAAAGCGTGATAAAATCTGACCGGATATATCCGGTGGATGCCATTCCATTATAGGAAATCTGTACCTTATACCATTTCATTCCATCGGAGCCATCCACTTCATCTATCACACGGACTGCTGTACCCGCAGCTAAAGATGTGATCTTGTCCCCATCTACCGGAGTCTTTCGCATCTGTACCGGTCCATCATTCAAAACACCCGCCGTCTCCGTATACGCATAACTTTCCAACGGTTTTACCGTAATGACCGCAGTCGCTGCTGTCACACCAAAAATCGTTGCAAAGATAAAGCTCCGCCATTTTCTCTGTTTTATATTAAGGTTTCTTCTCATTTTTCCTCCAAATGCCTTCGGTATTCCCCAAAAAGACACAGTAAATCATGCTTATTATATGTAATTCACGATAGAGCGTCAACCTTAATCTGGTAAATATAGTAACTGATATGTATGATACAGCAAAGTGCTCAGATACTGTCTGAGCAGTAACGATGTTTTGTCCTTTTTTCCACCTTACCATTGTTCAAAACTAACAATAATCCCCACAAAAGTCCTCCGATAGCCAGAAAGCTTCCCACGATCAAAGGCAGGTTATAAATATAAATCTTTGCACCAGCCAGCACAACAATGCCAGCTACCATTCCAAGCGCTGCGATAAATGCAACAATACCGCATGTAAAAATAAATTCATAATCCAACTTTCTCATCCTTTTTTACCTCCCATGGAAAACAGCTTTTGTCATCAATATAAACATCCGCATAAATCTTTCTTCCGTCTGATCCGTACCTTTCGATAATCTCCGGCAGATTCTCATTCACCGCATCAAATTCCAGTTTCCACTTCCTGCACCATTCCACTGCTTCCTCTAACTGATTTCCACAGCGGCACGTCCACAAAATAATCTGGCGTCCCTGCCTTCTCAATCCTTTCAGCAGTTCGATCAGTGCTGTATTCGGCTGTCCGATCTTTGGGAAGCAGTCCGTACAAAGTGTTCCGTCAAAGTCTACCGCAATAATCTGATATTCCGTTTTCATCTGCCATGCTCCTCACTTTCCGTCATTTTGCCCTCTTGCTGCTTCCCATTATCCATATTTTCTGTCCATTAATTCGGACAGTAAAAGACCACCTCACGAAAAATTTCATGAAGTGGTCTTTTTACCTTTCATATATTTTGTTTTTTACGCAAATAATTTTTTCACCATTTCCGCATCAAATACGACCTGCTTTACATGGTCAACCTCAATCTGATACAGTGCATTTGCTGCTAGGTGCTCTGCCGCCTGCTCCAGATCACGGATTCCCGATGTATTCTTATACTGCTCGATCAGTTCATCCAGTCCCTCCCCGGTCAGAACGATCTCGCCCTGCAGCAATCCGATTCTCTTTAATACTTTTGGCAGTGCAAATTTGGAGAAAATGATTTTTTTCTCTTCCTGCGTATAATCCGGGATATCGATCACTGCAAAACGTGACATCAGCGGGGCGCTGATATCTTCTTTTACATTGGCAGTTGCAATCGGATAGACACCGCCGGTCGGGATCATACATTCCATATAGTTGTCTGTAAATCCAAGATTATCTAATAAGGTAAGAAGTACGTCCGCCGGATTGCCGTTTCCTTTTCCGGATGCAGCCTTATCAAGCTCGTTGATGATGAATACAAGGTTCGACTCGCCAGCCATGGAAAATGCATCCATAATAATACCAGGCTTCGCATTTCCGTAGATACGGGAGCTTCCGGTCAACTGCTCTGGGTCATTGATGGAACTCATATCGAGTGTCGTCCACGGCAGTTTTAAAATTCTTGCCACTGCATAGGCAATCTGCGATTTTCCGGTTCCTGCCGGTCCGACAAGCAGAAGTCCATACGCTGGAAGTGTGTGTGTGCGGTTGATCTGGATGATAGTCTCCATGATACGCTGTTTTACTTTTTCCATTCCGTATAGTTCTTCATCTAAAATCCTGCGCGCCTCCACCGGATCGATTGCTTCAAAATAATTATTTTTCCACTGGATATTCGTCATAATGGAAAGTGCACGCTGGGCGTGGCGGCGTTCCTCAGCAGACACTTCGCTGGAACGTGCAACTGCTAAATTTCTTCTCGCCCACAGTCTGATATTGTCCGGCATGGTTCTTCCTGCGCAGTTTAAGAAATCCGAAATACTCTGGATACTGGTAAGCTTCATGCTGTCGCCGCTCTCGTCTAACTCTTCGTCCTCATCCTCCTGCTCCGGTGCACTGCTCGATAAAAGGCGTTCCATCACATACTGTAAAAATCCATCCGCCGCAGAGAGTTTCGTTCCACCGTGAAAAGCATTTTCCCTGATCTTGTACACGGCATAGCCGTCCGCCCTGTTTTCCCCGGACAAAAGAACGTTGATACGGTTCTCCCCAAGCCATTTGATCAGATTCACAAAACGTGCATCGATCCGCAGGATATTGGAACGGAATGTCTCGTCCTCCTCCTTAAACTCAAATGCTGTCCACTGGCTCTGGTTGCAAAATACTCCGGTGGAATGATGGCTCCACTGTTTTTGCTGGTTGTCTAACACCAGGATCGGATCGTCCGATGTTTTTTCGGAACTGTCTGATGTAAATGCGGTATATGTACATACAAACGCTTCTTTTTCCTCTGAAGCGCTGCTGAAATCAAAAACTGGCATACTTTTTCTCTCCTTTATTCTCCGATACTCTTTTTCTGTACTTATCAAACCATAAAACAAAAAAATTTACAAGGAAGTTTTTCGATATACTTCCTATAAATATGAAACTTCTGCTATTCTTTCCAAAACTAATCATGGTTATATGAATACTGTAACGAATATTGACGTTACTGTTCACTCAGCACCTGAACACCATGCTGTTCAGGTGCGTATGAACGTGATGCGGGTGTGAGCAGCCCCCTTTTGCGAAGCAAAACTTTATATAGGGCTGCGAAGTTACCGTTCGCAGGGTAACCTGTGAACGGTAACATATTGACAATAGGGATAACTGATTCTATAATTCAATAATAGGAATTATTACTAATTTAAGGAGGTTATGAAATCGCAAGGCATGGCTTTGTATGCCGTCCGATTTCATTAAAATAAATTATGGAGATAGATATTATCGGTTTGATCAGTGCCTGTTCCTATGCTCTCGACTGCATCGAGGCAGAACTGGTGAATATTAAAAATAAACATGGAAAGCGAGTGGCCTATATCAGTGTGCGCATGGGGCAGTATTTTGATCTGCCGGAGGATGCCCTGCAGGATCTTGCAATCTGCGCTCTGCTGCACGACAACGCCCTCACCCAATATATTTCCGAGGAATTGCAGAAGCATTCTGCAAAAGACCTGACCGCTGACCTTGTGGCAAACACTACAAACCTGCATTGCATCTACGGTGAACAGAATCTTGCAAAAATCCCTTTTAAAACCGATGTAGCCAACGCAATCTTATATCATCATGAGCATGCGGACGGCACAGGACCATTTCACAAAAAATGGGATGAAGTTCCTCTGTCTGCGCGCATTATCCACCTTGCCGATGTGGTGGATATCATCGGGCACAGCGGTGCATTTGAAACACAGAGATGGGATATGGTAAAACAGTACCTGATCCGGCATACGGATAAACTTTTTGACGCCGCATGTGTGGATGCTTTTTTCCATATATTTTCAGATAACGAATTTGCAGCTTTCAGGGATGACTCCTTTGAAACGAAACTCTGGGAGATCGTTCCGAGAGAAAAACAGACCTTTGACTGGGAAACCTGCAAAAATATCGCCGACTTTTTTGCGCAGATCGTCGACTATAAATCTTCTTTTACAAGCAGACACTCCATTGGTGTTGCAGAGAAAGCCGCCGCATTTGCAGCGTACACCGGCTACGATTCCACACAGGTTCAGAAAATGTATCTGGCTGGCGCACTTCATGATATCGGCAAAATGGCAATCGACAATGATATTTTGGAAAAACCGGATAAGCTGACCGATGAAGAATTTTCAAAAATGAAAAACCATGCAGGATATACTTATCTGATTCTGTCCAATATCAACGATTTTGAAGACATCCGTGACTGGGCAGCATTCCACCACGAAAAACTGAACGGAAAAGGCTATCCTTTCGGCAAAACTGCCGCCGAATTAAACGAGCCGGAACGCATTATGGCATGTATCGACATTTATCAGGCACTCACCGAAAGCCGCCCTTATAAGCAGGGCTTTTCGCATGAAAAAACCTGCGATATTCTTGATGATATGGCAGATAAAGGTTTTATTGATGCAGGCATTGCACAAAAGATCAGAGTCTGCTTTCAGAATACAACGATCTGATTTTTTGCGTTTTATCTTTACGAAAACATATTTTTTCGTTACAATATGGTGTGTATATGAAAAATCACGATATCATATTCAATGAAAGGAATCAATTATTATGTCAAATCCAATTGTTACAATCGAGATGGAAAACGGCGATATCATGAAAGCAGAGCTTTATCCTGAAATCGCACCAAATACTGTAAACAACTTTATCAGTTTAGTAAAAAAAGGTTTTTATGACGGCGTCATCTTCCACCGTGTCATCAACGGTTTCATGATCCAGGGCGGCGATCCAGACGGAACCGGAATGGGTGGTCCTGGCTATGAGATCAAAGGAGAATTCTCCCAGAATGGTTTCAAGAATGACTTAAAACATTCTGAAGGTGTTTTATCCATGGCAAGAACTATGATCCCGGATTCTGCCGGTTCCCAGTTTTTCATCATGCACAAGAACTCTCCACACTTAGACGGCGCTTATGCTGCATTCGGCAAAGTGATCGAGGGTATGGATGTTGTCAATAAAATTGCGGAAACAGCAACTGATTACTCTGACCGTCCGTTACAGCCACAGGTAATGAAAACTGTGACAGTTGAAACTTTCGGTGTTGATTATCCGGAACCTGAGAAGCATTAATCCAGCAGAATTTCAGACAAATAAAAAAGAACCGACTTTCAGTTCTTTTTTATTTGTCCGTACTATTCTGTTCGTATATACATCCTTGCCTCATAAGGTCTGAGCACTGACATATCAGAGGTATCCTTATAATTTGAAATCAGCACCTCCATATCCCCGCACTCCTTTGCAAGCGGCATTGGTATCTCCTTGTCAAAGAAATTGCACACAACAATCATGGTCTTTTCTTCATTCTTTCTGCTGTATGCAAAAATATTCTCATCATCCTCAAGTAAGAGTGTGAATTTACCATCAACAAATACTGGATAATCCTTTCTCAGCTGAACAAGCTTCCTGTAGCAGCTAAAGATTGAATCAGGATCATCCACCTGTGATCTGGCATTTATTTTGTCGTAATTGTCATTTACCTTTATCCAAGGCGTTCCTGTGGTGAAGCCTGCATTTTCCGTGTCATCCCACTGCATAGGTGTCCTTGCATTATCACGCCCCTTTGCGTAAATGGACTTCATGATTTCGTCCTTTGAGTATCCTTTTTCAAGGCGCTCATGATACATGTTTATGATTTCACAGTCCTTATAATCCTCGATATCATACTGTACATTAGTCATGCCAAGCTCCTCGCCCTGATAGATGTACGGTGTACCCTGCATGCCGTGCAGCAATATGGCAAGCATCTTTGCAGATTCCACTCTGTACTCCCTGTCATTGCCCCATCTTGACACGATACGTGGCAGGTCATGATTGTCCCAGAACAGACTGTTCCAGCCACAGTTGTAGAGCTCATTCTGCCAGTGAGCCATTATCTTTTTGAGCTTTTTAAACGGAAGCGGTGCAAGGTCCCATTTCTCGCCGCCCTCCTTCTGGTCAAGCCCTATGTGCTCAAACTGGAACACCATGGAAAACTCGCTGCCATCCGGATTGCTGTAAAGCTTTGCGCGCTCCGTGTCTGCGCCCCATGCCTCGCCTACGGTAATCAGATCACCCTTTTGGAAGGTCTCCTTACTCAGCTCCTTAAAATATTCCTGAAGCCTTGGTCCATTTATGGTGATTCTCTTGTCCGGCTCCTTGGCTATCTGGTCGATCACATCCATTCTGAAGCCGCCGACTCCCTTGTCCATCCACCAGAGAATCATATCGTAGATTGCACTTCTGACCTTTGGATTCTCCCAGTTTAAGTCCGGCTGCTCCGGTAAAAACTGATGGAAATAATACTGCCCAATTTCCGGCACATATTCCCATGCGCTTCCACCGAAAACAGCCTTCATATCACTTGGCGGCATGCCTTCCTCTCCGTCTCTCCATATATAGTAGTCATGGTATGGATTGTCCTTGCTCTTTTTCGCCTCCTTGAACCATCTGTGCTCGTTTGAAGAATGATTTAAGACAAGGTCCATCATAATCCTTATTTTGTGCTTCTTTGCCTCATTTATGAGCTCCTCCATATCATCGAGACTGCCAAACGTCGGGTCAATATCCCTGTAATCTGAAATGTCATAACCGTTGTCCGCCTGCGGTGATTTGAATACCGGCGACAGCCAGATTGCATTGATGCCAAGCGTCTCAAGATAATCAAGTCTTTTGATAATCCCCTGTAAATCGCCAATGCCGTCTCCGTCAGAATCCTGAAAGCTCTTTGGATAAATCTGGTAAACTACCGCCTTTTTCCACCATTTTTCGTTATTATTTTTGCTCATTATGCCCTCCATATCTCTTTTAGCTGCCTCTTTTTGTAAATTTTGGCACCGTTTCTTTCATTCTGTATCCGATTATGCTATTCGACAAGCGCCACCAAAACCTCACAGCTCTCAAGCTTAAGTTCGGATGCTCCCTCTGTCATTGTGCTCTTCGCAGCATTATTTTGATTAGACAAAAGCACCTTTTTCACACTGCCATCCAGCCTGATCTGTGCTTCTTCCCTGCCAAAATTTGCCGCAACCAGCACACGTTTATCTGCATCCTCTCTGTAATAAGCCATGACGCCATCTGTATCCTCATATGCCGGAACACATCTGCCGTAGGTGAACAGCTCCTTAAATTCATCTGACTTTCTGAGCGCCACAAGCCTTCTGTAATAATTCAAAACAGATGAAGGGTCCTTTTCCTGCGCCGCAGCATTGATAACCTTATAGTTTTCGTTGACCTTAAGCCATGGCTTTGCTGTGGTAAAACCGGCATTTGCCTCATCGCTCCACTGCATAGGTGTCCTTGCATTATCCCTGCTCATTCTTCCACAGGCTGCAAGTGCCTGCTCCTCTGACAAGCCTGCTGCAAGTGCGACCTTGTACTGATCCTTTGTGCTGATATCATCATACTCATCTATGCTGTTCCATTCGGCATTCTGCATACCGATTTCCTGTCCCTGGTATATAAACGGAATGCCTCGAAGCAGCACGCTGACGGTTCCAAGCATCTTGATTCCGGCAGGATTTTGTGCATACTCCGGCAAAAATCTTGACACGCCTCTCGGCTCATCGTGATTTTCTATAATATTGGCCTTAAAACCGTACTTTTCTGTCTCAAGCTGTGAGCCAAGAATGGTCTTTCTCCATGTGTCAAAATCTATTTTTGGCGCATCATACCAGCCGTGCTCTCCATCACTTAAGCACTGCGCACAAAAATCAAATATCGTTGAAAAATGCCCATTCTCACCGATAAACTCCGGCAGCTCTTCCGGCTTCATATTGAATACCTCGCCGACCGTAAATGCATCATACTTCTTAAATGTATTGTTCTTTAATTCCTCCAAAAACTCTCCGACACCCTCTGCACTCTCAACCATCTTATAGCAGGCAGCCAGTCCGTCCTCTGCATCCGGCTCAAAATCAGGGAAATCGAGATTTTTCTTTATATTGATAATCGCATCTATTCTAAATCCTGACAAGCCCTTATCAAGCCACCAGTTAATCATCTCATAAAGCTTTTTTCTTAGCTTTTCATTCTCCCAGTTTAAATCCGGCTGCTCCTTCGCAAACATATGCAGATAATATTTGTCCGTGCCCGGCACCTTCTCCCAGCAGCTTCCGCCAAAATAAGAGCGATAATTGCTCGGTGGATTGCCATTTTTGCCATTTCTGAAATAAAAATAATCAGCATACTCTCCGTCCGGATCCTTAAGTGCCTTTTGAAACCACTCGTGCTTATCCGAGCAGTGATTTATTACCAGATCCATGATGATATGCATATCACGCTTCTTTGCCTCGGCAAGGAACTCATCAAACTCCTCCATAGTGCCGAACTCTTCTGCTATTGCATAGTAATCAGCTATGTCATAGCCCTGATCCACAAATGGCGATTTATATATCGGAGACAGCCATATGATGTCAATTCCAAGCGATTTTAAATAATCCAGCTTTGAAATGATACCTCTTAAATCTCCTATTCCGTCACCGTTTGTATCCAGAAAGCTCTTTGGATAAATCTGATATGCCACCTTGTCATGCCACCATTTTCTCTCCATAACATGTACCTCTTATCGAATCATTAATTTTGCACTGATTTACATCTTGAGCACTCCGTCTTGATGTATTATACTGCTATTATAGAGAGTATTTAGTATAAATTCTTGCAATATTTTTTCATTTTATAACACAATACTGCTCTTATTTATTTTTAAAGGGTATAGTTTTAAAAGCTATGGAGAAACAATAATTGTGAACTTCCTACGACCTTTAATCCCCGATAGATATTGCTATCTAAAGTGGCGATACATCATAGGGGGGACAGCACCCTTTGTAGCAGGGTTTACTCTGTTACAACTGTATTAGGTACTTGGCTGTCTGCAAGATAGTCTATTCCCATACGATACAGATTCATAGCTCCAATACGGTCATCATTAAATTTGTAAGCACAGTTTTGTGAGTAAACAGATGTATCTTTACTATTCGTGATAAACTTAACTAAGTGACATTGGTTCTGTACCATTTTTCTTTTCATAAACCTATAAAATCACGACTTGTGAGAGGACGCTTATACATGCCCAGTCAATGTTATGAATTGCACTACAAAATCTGCAATTTACGTTATGGAACTCACGGTTAAGGAAGAACCGCTGCCAGCGACAATAAGCGGAAGCGCTCCTGAAAACAAATCAGTTCTATTTTTTATATTTCCATACACTTTGTTGGCATGCAATTAACATAACCTGCAAAAATCCGTAACACCATCTACAAGCTACTCTTCTTTTTCACGGAGTTGCTTGTAGATGGTCTCTGCGTCATAATCTGGCGCATTTTTCTCTATGACGTCATAGATTTGTTGGATCCGGGATACCGGTTCTTCCAGCATATCTGCTGTTTCTTTTACAGAACAGCCTTTTTTATACTTTTTAATTACTATTTCTATGACTTTTGAAGCTGCACCTTCGAGTTTTCCTTCGAGTTTTCCAACATTCCTGCCCTCCGTAATTCCTTCTTCCCTTGATTCGCGCAGATCATCCGCAAATAATTCACGTAATGCTTCACACATTTTTCGTTCCTCCTTTAATTCCTGCCAGTTCGCACGCATGATCGTTTTTCGACTGTTATCTGCCGATCTCTTTGCAATTTCTGGAGCATGGTTCTTGGATAATGGTAGCATACAAAAGTAATTGTCAGCTCTGCTGCCGGTATGAAGTCTACTGTCTCCGTGTCGGCTTTATAAAAATGCAGGATGCCATTGGATTTTCTCATCGTTTGTGTTCAATCATATTCCCCCCTTATGATAATAGAATGTGTGGTATTTTTCAATGCATAGGGTGGATTTTCTGTTGTTTTTACATAAGTAGGTATGCAAAAATATCAGTCAGATAAAATGCTCCCTGCATTGAATTTTCATCAAAATGGAATCTCCTGCCGAACCGGCACTGAATTTTGAGATCATATCCTTGACCTTATATCAGGTTTTGGATCTGCAGACAGAAACGTTGTAAGAATAATCACGATTATGAATGCTTCATAATCGTAACTGTTATTTGTCTGCGACTTTGATGTAGGCTTAGTATAAAGCATACTGGTGGTGGTGTCAATAAAAATCCGTCAATCCAGAATGCGAGTGGCAGAACCCAAAGATGCAACTCCGAGGGTGCGCCCCTTATAACCGGCGAATCATAAGGCATTGAACCTCTTGAATTTTGCCGTTATCTCATAGGCACTCATCCCATAACCGTGAGTTCCATAACGTAAATTGCAGATTTTGTGATGCGATTCATAGCGTTGACCGGGCATGTATAAGCGTCCTCTCACAAGTCATCCATGTAGAGTAGGCGGATGAAA
>ERZ773248.820-NODE-820-length-33148-cov-17.562083_pt1 | contig 33148 bp, 24 predicted proteins | sample MGYA00580518_ERZ773248 | MGnify/ENA primary metagenome ERZ773248 (study PRJEB29015, sample SAMEA2737762) | human gut metagenome | biome: human gut; feature: human-associated habitat; material: faeces | place: China | collected 2012 ...
CCAATAGTGTCAAAAGAAGTCTTTGAGAAAGCACAGTCCCTGCAGATCAGATACATCAAGAAAAGCAAATTTGACAGGGAGATAACACTATTAGGTGGCTATGTGAAGTGTGGAAATTGTCATAGAAGTCTGACTTCAAGCAGTCCGGTTCATGGTCATATTCTTTATAGCTGTGCTTACAGTAAAGGAAAAGAAGATACAGGGTGTTTTGCCGGGAAAGCGGATAACAAAATGCTAGAGCATATCGTACTGGCAGAAATAAAGGCATATTTACGCCAGAATATCAGCCAGGAACAGATGCAGCAATCTATGAGAAAACAGCATGAGGACAGTATAGAAGCCTATAAGACGGAAAGTGCAGACTGTGAAAAACGTCAGGAGCAGATAAAGATTCAGAACCGCCAGAACTATGAGAAGTATCATGAGGGACAGATGAATCAGAAACAGTTCATGGAAGCAAAGAAGCAGTTGGAAGAAGAAAGAGAACGACTGCAGAAACGTGTACAGGAACTGGATGAACTGATAAACGGAGAGAAAGAAATTCTGATGAAAAAAAATGTTCCGGTGGAGCAGATGTTGAAGTATTTAGGCTATGAGAAGTTGACACGAGAAATGCTGGAAGAATATGTGCAGGGAATATATGTGTATGATGACGGGAGAGTGGAGGTGGAATGGAGGGCACTTAAATTAGCACGATGACAATATTTAATGTGCTATGGTAGAATAAATATAGATTTAGATAATGTTTTTATGTTGAAAGAAAGGTGAGAACATGAATATGAATTATATTAGAGAAATTGCAGAAGCTTTGTCTGAGAATCATGCTGCATTGATGGTAGGGGCTGGATTTTCAAAAAATGCTGAAAAGGTTTCTATTACAGATAAAAAATTCTTAAATTGGAATGAGCTTTCTGATTTGTTTTATGAAACAGTTTATGGGAAAGAAGGGCCAGGGAAGCAATATAATAGTTCTCTGAGGCTTGCTCAGGAGGTAGAGATTACGGTAGGACGTCCCAAATTGGAAAAAATAATTAAAGATGCAGTACCGGATTTGGAATACGCTCCTTCTGAAGTGTATGTGAAGTTAATGGAAATGCCATGGAAGGATGTATTCACTACAAATTATGATACTTTATTAGAGCGTGCAGCAGATAAGGTAACAAACCGTCGATATAATGTTGTCATTTGCCAAGAAGATTTAGTCAATAGTAACAATGCTCCCAGAATTTTAAAATTACATGGTTCGTTTCCATCATACCGTCCATTTATAATTACCGAAGAAGATTATAGAACATATCCAGTGAAGTTTGCTGCAATGGTTAATACAGTTCAGCAAGCATTATTAGAGAATGTATTTTGCATGTTAGGTTTTTCTTGTGAGGATCCTAATTTCATAAAGTGGATTGGATGGATACATGATAATCTTGGAAAGAGTAGCTCGCAAAAGATATATATGGTATCAGTTACTCATATTGCTGAGGCAAAACGTAAATTACTTTTTGAACGTAATATTATTGTTATTGATTTACAAGAACTATGGCCAGACAAAAATATTGGTGATAGATTGAATTCTTTTTTAGAAGAATTAAAATTAAGAGTGGAAGAAAAGCGGAGAAAAGATAATTGGTTTGATTTAAGACAGTTGCATTTACAGTATGATACTGATTTTGTGAAAAAAACAGAAATAATGAAAAAATTAAATGAATCATATCCGGGTTGGATTTTTTTACCGTGGAAAATGAAAAATAAGGTAAGTTATGTATTAAATGAACTCGATAATATGAATGAATTTGAACATATTTCATTCACAGATCAAGTAAACTATATGTATGAATATGTAAAGTTTATGGATATCGCAGGAAGACCGATTCTTTCTCAGGTAGTGGATCAGTTTTTGAATGTATTGGAGAAAAAAGAAGGGGATGAACTAGTTGACAGTTTTGGAACAGAATTAGAATACAAAGAACAAGTAATATATTTGCATCTCTTACGTTCTTATAGAGAGTTGGCAGAATGGGAAAAGTATGAAGCATGTCATGAAAAAATAAAAGATGCATATTTAGACTATGATAATAAGCAATTTTTATATGCGTGCGATTGTCGGAAACAGCTATTTAGATTTCAAGCTGAAAAATTAGCGGGAATGCTGGATTCGTGGAATTTGGTAAACGGTGATATGTACTGGCCTTTGGTTAAAGCCAATATGTATGCACTTATTGGAGAAATATCAAAAGCGGATGCAATCCTATCGGATGTACTTACATTGGTGAGGAAACAGTTGGTCAAAGCAAGTGGAAACGAATATTTGTCTTCGATAGAAGAAAGTATTGTATCATTAATTAATTTTATCAGACAAGGAAATATTGTAGATGAGACAGAAGAATGTATACATGAAAGTGATGTATCTTGGTGGAATGAAAATGATAAGTATTGTTTATATTTAAATACAGAAGAAAAAGGTAATAAGAGTTTTGAAACAAAAGATAATTTCGATTTGTCCTCTACATATACAATGCATATGGGAAGGGATAATTCAAATGTGTTTTATGCACTGGAATATTTGAGGTTTCTAGAACAAACAGGTCATCCATTTCGGTTGCAGAATGTTACTAATACTAAAGGATTACACAGCACAGTAAAACTATTAGCACCATATTATCCACACTGGTGCCTTATGCAAATTTTAATAGCACAGGATAATAAACATATAGATTTAATGTTTGGACGAGTTAAGTTGTATGAGTTATCACAAAAAGAAGTTGATGATATTGCGAAAGAATATTTAAGAATATTTCAGATTGTGATGAAAAATGTTAAGCCAGAGAATTTCTTTTTTGCAAAGTCTATATATGAGCAGTCAGCAGTAGTTCTTCCAGATATTATAGCGAGATTATGTTATAAATGTTCAATTAATATATTGGATGAAATTTTCGATTCAATTCTTGATTTGTGCTTAAGTAATGTTCGAACAAATTTCAAGGGTATTCGAAAAATATTTAAAGGATTGTTTGAAGCATTTTCACTTCAAGATCAAGAAAATCGAATCGAGAAAATACTACAATTTCCGGTGGATGTAGATCGAATGAGTGATTATTGCGATCCAATAGTATTTATATCAAAACCGAGAGAAAAATATGTGCTTGATATTGAAATATATAACAGGATACTTTTCCAAATTAAACAAACAATAAAAGAAGCAGAAAATGAAAAAAGACAAGCTGCAGTGAATCGTTTGGTTATACTTGCACAAGTTATTATACTAAATGAGGAGGATTTGAGATATTTATGTAAGGTATTAGAAAAAGAAGAAACGCTAGAAAATAAGTCTATATTATATGTGTTGGATAAACAAAAGTATGAGAAAAATAAAAAAGAAATATTTGAAGATACATTAAAAAGAATGAAATCAGATTCAAATACGCAAATGTTTTCGGCTGGAGGAAATAATTATAGAGACTTAATAGGAATTCTTAATGATATAGATATTAGTAAAATTAATTTGGAAGAAGCGTTGGAAGTGCTGACGAATTTAGTGAAAACTAACCAATCATGGGTTGAGAGAAATCAACCAAATGCTAGTGAAAGAATTCGTCAGAGCTTTTTAATTGTCATGGGATTGATTATTTTACGTGAGAGTAAAAATATTGATTTATCCGAGACAGAAAAAGAAAAGGTGTATGCATATTTTGAAGCTTTAAGCGAGCTGTATAAAAATTCCATTGCAATTGACATGATAGAAGCATGTTTTGTTGATGATAGCAAATTTTATTTTGAAGATTTTCAAAATAAAATTTGGTTAAGTAATGAGCAAGAGTTGGGGTTGATTAAAGATTTTTATGATGTACTTTATATAAATGATTTTAAGTTACAAAACAATGACATGTTGTTGAAGTGTTCAAATATGCTTTTTAGGATTTCGATATATAGAGTGATAAGTAGTGAAATACTTCACAATATGGCTGCATTGAAATTGTGTTATGCAATAATAAAAAATGAAATTGTTTTAAAAACAGAAATACAGACTTTACTTGTATGTTTGCTAAAGCTTCAAGATGAGACGGTAATAAAACAAACAGATTCTGAACAAGAAGCTTTGTATAAATTAAGATGTCGAATAATATCTTGCAAGATTGCGAAAGAACTGTATGTAAGAGGAATAAAATCTGATATTGTAGATGGGTGGAAAAGAATTAGTGAGAATAAAAATGAATTTATAGAAATAAGAAATGTTGTTTTTGATACTACAGGAGATGAGTAAATATTATTGTTGAGCTCTTATACTGTATGACAATGACATGACATCCTAGAGACAATTAAGTATTGTTGAGAGCATACCATACGCTACTTGAAGAGAATGTGATAAGTGGAGTTGTTGAAAAAGAAAAGTGCATATGTTACTATTAAAATGGATATAATTCATGAGAAACAAAAGAATAATTAAAGTATAAAAAGCGTATATTTGGGGAAATATATAAGAGCAATATGTACGAGAAGGGAGACTGGAATGAATAAAAAATGGACACTCCATGTTGAAAATTTTGCAAAAATAAAAAGTGCGGATGTTACTATTGCACCGTTGATGTGTTTTGTGGGTGATAATAATAGTGGAAAAAGTTATTTAATGAGTATATTATGGGGGATTTTAACATTAGGAAAAGATATTTTTCCCAAGAAGCCTTCAGAAGCCAGAGTATATAAACAGTGTGAAGATTGGTTAAAAGCACATATCAATACAGAGATTGAATTATCTGAGAATGATATGGAACTATATATAAATTGGTTTAATGAATTGTTAAATACTCAAAAAAAGTCTTTAGTTAGAAAGATTTTTAATTACGATGTTGAGGTTGAAAAATTAAAGATTACTAATTATGAAAGAACTAAACCTATTAAAATTGTCTGGGAAAAATCAGGATCTAGATATTCTGTAACAAACAATTATATTAAATTTCCGGAAGTAGATTTACCTAATAGGGATGAGTTGCTTCGGATGAATGCGTATATTTGTTGGAATTTATTAATGGAGGGTATTGCTGCTCCACTATATACACCAATTGTAAAGGGAAGAAGAATTGGCGAGCCAATTTATCTTCCGGCTTCGAGAACAGGCTTTATGCTTACATACTCGCAGCTGATTGAAAATTCGTTACAAATTAGTTTTTCGGCAGAATTACATGAAAATACAAGTACTCTTACACTTCCATATGTAGATTTCTTACAGCTGATAACGAAGTTTGAAATTAATAAAAAAGATAGCAAAAAGTATTCAGGCATAATTGAATATATTGAAAAAAATATGACAAAAGGAAATTTGTCAGTAAAAAAAGATATGTTACCAGTTATCCAATATCAGCCGGAGGGAAGTGATAAAGAAATTCCATTGTATGTTGCATCATCTATTGTTTCGGAAATTTCACCATTACTTTTGGTACTGAAATCCGGCATTAATTTTAAAGCAATGATTATTGAAGAACCAGAAGCACATTTACATCCAGAGTTACAACAAAAAATGGCTAGACTGATTATTAATATGATGAATTTGGGTATACCGGTATGGATTACTACTCATAGCGATACCATTTTGCAACATATAAATAATATGATGAAATTAAAAAATCATGTACGAAGCAATGAGTTGCAGCAGGAATATGGATATAAAAAGGAAGATCTTCTTTCTAGAGAAGATATTCAAATGTATCAGTTTGTTACGGAAAATAGTGGGAAAACAAGATTGATACCATTGGAGGCAACAAAATATGGATTTGTTGTTCCAACATTTAATAATGCTCTTGAAAAAATAGTTGAGGAAGTATACGCATTTCAGGAGGACTGATAAATGATTGAAGAACGGATACAGTATGGAATTGATAATTTTTTAGAAGATAATTTTTTCCTGCCCTTTAGCAATTCCTATTGTTTAGAGGAAAAAAGTGAGACAGGAAGAAGCAAATTGCACGTAGATGTACAAGGGGATAATTTATGTAGTGAGGATTATGACCATAAAGGAAAGTGCAATTTTCTTAAGAAAGAAAGTCCATTTAAATTAAGAAGAAGTGTTGATCATGTTTTGCTTCAAAAAAAGGAAGAGAAATGGATATTGCATCTTATTGAAATGAAGAGTAAGGTTGATAACAAAAAATGGCATGAAATAAAACAAAAAATACGTGCTAGTTATTTTAATGTTCGTGCATTGGAAGGGGTATTGGGAATACATATTGATGAGATTAGGACATATACAACGTATGAGAGTACTGGATTTTGGAATACAGATAGAAGTGAAGATCCTAAAATAATGGTTGCACCTTTAGGAAAACCAATGCCACCAGCACCAGAGAAAGAATGGGAAAATAATATTATTAGCGTAGATGTTGGCGCTGTGAGGAAGTTTCAACATGTTGCAGTTAAGATGCAGAGAACAGAAGAGGGAGATAAGCTAATAGGAAATTTGCGTATTTGCTGATTTGAGAATTCTCTGTACTGTTGCTTGCATAGAATGGATAATATTAAGTTTTGTGACAATAACGTTACATCCTCCCCACCCACTTTGTGACAATTATATAACGTCCTCTATACAGAAATATGCGGTTTTAAGCCATTTTCGTGGCAAAAAAGCCGCATATTTTTTGTAGCAATGACTTGACATCCCCGGGAGCACTATGTACAGCTCAGAGCATTCCAAAATGAGTTATACTGCATAGAGATTGATTTCAAAATCTACATCGGAGGCCGCATTTGGCAAATCAAAGACAACACAATTACTTTAATCTATGGTAAAAAAAGGTGTTGTAATGGTGGAAGGCAAGGGAAAAGGAACGAAATAGATTTTGAAATAGGTGCAAAAACACCCGCTGCGGACAGATATGCATAATATCTTCCGCAGCGGGTATTCGTATCATCGAGTCTGACTCAAATGTTACGATACATTTTTATCCACAGTTTTGTAAAAATTCAATTGCTTCATATACATTAGAAAATGTGACGCTCCTTGTATTTAACCATTGGTTTCTAACATCTGTATCATCTATTCCCGGCAGTCCATCTTGCAATAATGCTTTTACAGTTTTCTTTGAATTTTCTACAGCTTTTTGATAATTGACTGCAATCTTCTCTGTTGCCGCAGAATTTCCTTTTACGTAAGTTGGGATTAATTTTTTAACTTCATTAATAACCTTTTCCTTTTCAGGAACGGTAATGAGTTTCGGAGTATAGTATTTGTAATGCAACATAAACCAATACTCAATACATCCACTAGTCATTAGTAATCTTACCCGTATTCCTTGTTTTTTTCTCAAGTTACGAAGTTTCTTTATAATCGTAAACCTATCATTCCATTTTGGAATATCCTTTTCTTCTATATCATAAAAAAACCATATTTCATCTGTTACATCTATGCTGTTTTTATATTTGGGCGACTTTGAAAACTTTGCATCTGCTTCTTCAAACAGTCCTGTATCTGGTGGCCTTTTTAAAACAGCAACATCCGAGAAAGTCTTTTTTAAATAATCAGTGTATGCCTGTTCACTTTCACCTTCGCAAAATACATAGATTAGTGGTTTGGCAGATTTTACTTTACGAGGCATTATTCCACCTCCTCAATCTCAATATCAGGAGTTGCACCATATTTACCAAGCAAATATCCCTTTCTGATATTTTCTGTAGTTCTGGTACCTAATCCACTAATACTATAAAGTTCTGATATCCCATCTTCATTGCTTTTGTCTGCAAAGTACAACTGATCCTTACGCAGGATTTCCATATTCATAAGTTCCGTGTTATGAGTCGTAAAGATAAGCTGCGCTCCTTTTGGGTTAGACTGCTTACTCTGGAATTTTGCCACAACAAAATCTACCAACATTGGATGAAGTTCTTTTTCAATTTCATCAACGATAAGAACTCCGCCTTTTTTCAGTGCTGACTCGATTGCAGGTGCAATAGACATGAGTTTTCTGGTTCCGTCTGATTCATCCGATAATTCTAACGGGTATAAAACCGCTTCTCCATTAGCATTGATACCCTGATGTTTCGATATTGCTTTAACCTCATTCATTTTTAATCTTGTTTCTGAGTTGCTCGACGTATCTGCCAGAATATGCATAAACTGAATCAAGGCTGTTTTTATACCGTCTGGTATATTCTCGGGAAAACTTAGATTGTCCTTAATTTCCTTACTGTCAATTTCAAATTGCATACTTTCGATACCGAGATCCGCAGCTTTAGCATAATCCGAAATCGCCTGCAGCATATTGGCATCATTAGAATAATCCAACAGCTGTTTAGGAATATCTGAATAATCCCTTGAAAAATAAAGCAATTCCCGAAACCACTTCATTGCAGTTGCGCAAATAGCGTCATTCATTGTACAAGCCAACGAAAAGAACAACTGATTCGATGCAACGGTTTCGCTGATTAACTTTCTTTTTGCCTTTTCTTCTGTAAAAATAAATGATTGATTTTCTCTTTTAAAAACTAACGCTTTTTGTCCCTTTGGTGCGTGGTATAAATATTCTTTATATATCTTTTCCTTTGTTGCAGCAAAGGAATACCAGTATTTAATTCCGTCTAGAGTATAGATAAATTCAAATTCTGTTGGTTCATCTTCAGAATAATCATTTAAAGCAAATGGTATTACTGGTATTTTTGCGTTTTCGTGCTGTGTTCTTTGTGCATTTTTAATGAATTGCACAGCCAGCCAAAACGCCCGGATTACATTACTTTTACCTCCACCATTTTTTCCATATATAGCAACGCTCGGTAATAAGTTCAACGAACCATATGAAATCAAGCTCTTTTTGAAGGGGCCAAGCCCCGTTGCTTCCATAGATAGCGTCGCCTCATCACGAAATGATCTATAATTCTTGAACCTGAATTCTATCAACATAATTATCCCTCCAAATTCATTTTCTATTAGTATATACTTATTTCATAATATATTCAAATAATATTATCGAATAATGTGATATTTTTGCTTTGATTTCGAATATAATTCGACAATCATCCGGATGATTCGATGTGATTTTCGAAAATTTATAAAACATCCGCTGCGGACAGATATGTATAATATCTTTCGCGGCGGGTATTTTATTTATACAGAGATATTTTAGAAATCATGCCCATGGCAGGAACGATAGGACGATAACTGTCTGATATTTTACTTGCGTGAAAGAGCAGAGTATAATATAATGAAAAGAACAAATAGTTCTAAAATGACAGACAAAAAATCCATCCGCGCAGCTAAAAAACGCCGGATGGACCATTCACGTACAGAGATTTCGCAGATTGTTTTAATCTGCGAAATGGGCACCGGAAACGTGCATGAGATCAAAGGTTAAGAAATGATCCGACCACTGATCTGACCATTTATAGAAGAGATAGAAGAAAGCGAATCCAGAATGTTCCGCTTGGTATCCATAGATGGATGGACATATTTATTCAAAGTGATATTTACATTAGAATGGCCAAGCATTTCGCTGACACTCTTGACATCAGCCCCATTGCTGATACAGTTTGTCGCAAATGTATGGCGCAGTGCGTGAAAGTGAGACTTCTTTATATATGCTTTATTCAGATAAGAATAAAACTTGTACTGATAAGTACGGGGTTCCATCGGGGAAAATTTATTCAACACATAAACCCCATCATCCTTACAAGAGAGAAGAAATGGAAAGAGAAATTCCGGAATCGGGATCTCCCGGACAGAGCAGAGCGTTTTGGGAGGTCCCTCATACAGAATCGTTTTCCGATCCTCCTGCCCGACCTGAATCCTCTGGACAGTCCTGTTAATATGAATTGTTTTTCTCTGGAAGTCGATATCTTCCCACTTTAAGGCACAGATTTCCCCGAGTCTCAGTCCCATATACAGGCATATCAGAATGCCAAGCTTACAGGAATCAAGATCTGAGAGCAGATAGCGGCATAGCTTCTGCTGGTCTGTAGCATTTATTGTCTGCACGGGTTTGGGAACTGTCCGCAGCTTTTCTGTTTTTAAATGAATTTTCGAAGTGCCGCAGTATCGGTTTCCATAAGATAAAATCTGATTCAGCACACAGTAGATACTTTTATATAGACTGGCGGATATCTCCTTTGGCAGGGCTTTCTCTATGATTTCCAGGCTGATTTCGTCTGCTGTCAGACTGCCAAAAATATCCCGGATATGCATGACATAGATGTTGGCATATTTTCTGTAGGTGGAGTACTTGCGATTATCCTTAATATAGATAAGCCACAACTGACCGATTTCATCAAGACTCATATCAACACTGCCATTTAGGGGAGCTGTCTGCTCTTTTGGGGAGAGCAGAGTAATCTCAGATTCTTTCTTGCTGTTAAAGAGTTTCTGTTTTACTTCATTATAAGAAGGGGCATATACGGAACGGTATTTTTTGCTTCCATTTATATAGATCAGATATCGGCCTTCCCATCTGCCGTCACTTCTTTTTCGTATGTTTTCTCCTCGTCTTGCCAAAATATAAAACTCCTTTCTATGGCTCCTGACCACGATTCTGACCCGTAATGGAGATACTTTCCAGAAGTCAGATTGATTTTCTTACAAAAAGCACTAAATAAATTGGTCAGTTTATGTTATAATGTACTAAATAAATTGCCATTTATTGACAAAATAGCTTAATCAGCATATTATATTAGCAGTGATTTGATAAGAAATTTAATAAAATTGGGGAGGTTGGCGCGTATGTGCCCATTTCGCAGATTAAAACAATCTGCGAAATCTGAATTCCTCTTTTTGTGTACTTTGGAGGAATGCCGAAATGAGCATACATCTTTTCAAACACAATCAGGAAGCATATAACTCAGTTACCGCCATGCTTGAACGGGAGAAAATGGCAGCAGTCATCCATCCCACAGGCACAGGGAAATCCCTGATCGCATTCAAGCTGGCAGAGGAACATCCATCAGAGAAATTTCTATGGCTCTCACCAAGTGAATATATCTATCAGACACAGCTGGAGAACCTCGGAATGGAATTCGATAACATCCAGTTCATGTCCTACAGCCGTCTGATGAAGAACGAAGACAGCATCGGAACCCTGCATCCGGATTACATCATCCTGGATGAATTTCATCGCTGTGGTGCCGTAGAATGGGGCAAAAGCGTCAGGAAACTTCTGACCGCCTGTCCAAATGCGAAGAGACTCGGACTGTCCGCGACCAATATCCGCTATCTGGACAACCAGAGAAATATGGCAGAGGAGATTTTTGATGGAAAGATCGCATCTGAGATGACACTCGGAGAAGCTATCGTCCGGGGAATACTCCCGGAACCGAAATATGTGATTGCCATGTATTCGTATAAGAAAGAACTGGATCAGTTAAAGAAAAGAATCCAGGCATTATCGAATCAGGGCCTCATCACAGAGAACCAGAAACTGCTTGAGCAGCTGCGCCGCGCACTGGAACAGGCAGAAGGGCTGGACATTGTGTTTGAGAAGCACATGGAAAAGAAAAATGGAAAATATATCGTCTTTTGTTCCGGTAAAGAACATATGGACGAAATGAAAGAGCAGGTCAGTACGTGGTTTCGCCGGGTAGACTGCGAGCCGCGGATCTATACAGCGTTTTATAACGATACTGCTACAGACAGAGAATTCAGGGAATTTAAGAAAGATAACAGTGCACATCTGAAGCTTCTTTTTTGCATTGATATGCTCAATGAAGGGGTTCATGTTGATGATGTGGACGGTGTGATTCTTCTACGTCCTACGGTGTCGCCGATCATTTATCTTCAGCAGATCGGGCGGGCATTGTCAGCGGGCAGCGGGAAGACACCGGTTATTTTTGACCTGGTTAATAATTTTGACAGTCTTTCTTGTATTGACTGTCTGAAGAAAGAAATGGAAGAAGCATTTGTGCTGTTTCCGACGACGTATGGGAAGGGGCTTCGCTTTAGTGAGCGTTTCCACATTACGGATGAGACGAAGGACTGCAGGATGCTTTTCCAGAAACTGCAGACGAATTTAAGTTCCGCCTGGGAGACCTATTATATTGCCGCAAGGCAGTATTACCGGGAGAAAGGGAATCTGAAAGTTCCGAAGAGTTATCTGACGCAGACAGGGCTTACGCTGGGAAGCTGGATTCAGACGCAGCGCAGGGTCCGTGCAGGTTCGGTGACCGGAAATCTGAGTGAGGAGAAGGTCAGGAAGCTGGATGAGATCGGGATGGTCTGGGATAGTAAGGACCAGAGCTGGAATGAGGCGTTGAGAGAATTGCAGGCTTATTATGAGGAGCATGGGAATCTGGATATTAAGGCTAGATATGTGACGGAGAATGGGTTCAGGCTTGGGAGATGGGTCTGTAATTTGAGGACGAAAGTGAAGAATAAGGGACTGGATCAGGCGCTGACGAAGGAACAGCAGGAAGAGCTGGAGAAGTTGGGGATGATCTGGGATCGGAATGGGGAGAAATGGGAGGAGTATTTCCGGGAGGCGCAAGGGTATTATCTGGAGCATGGGGATCTGGAGGTTCCGGTGAAGTATGTGACGGAGAATGGGGTGCCGCTAGGGAGATGGCTCGCGGAGATTGGGAGCCAGCTTAGTGAGAAAAATGCATGCCGGAGTTCATTGGAAGAGAGACAGTTGGAACGGCTTAGGAAGATTGGATTTAAGACGGAGAAGAAGACTGTCAGACAGTGGAATGAGAAGTATGCGCTGGCGAAAAATTATTATGAGGAATATGGGAATCTGAATGTTCCGGTTTCGTATAGTGTGAATGGAGTGAAGCTGGGGAGGTGGATCTCGAATATACGGGCGAAGAGGAAACATCCTGAGGGGAGCGGGATGGTGTTGGATGAACATAGGATTAGGCAGTTGGACAGCATAGGGATGGACTGGAAATAGGAAGAGAAAAAGAAAACGGAAAAATATTTACAGGAGTCAGGTATGTACAGAAAAAAAAGAAGAAGCTGGACAAAGCATGTTGATTTTATGCTGCTGGATGTTTTATGCATGCAGCTTGCATTTGTCATTTCTTATATTATTCGCTTTGGGACGGATAATCCCTATACAGATGGTGATTACAGAACCCTTGCGATCGCATTTCTTTTTATCGATTTCTTTGTGGAAATCGTATCAGATTCTTTCAAAAATGTTCTGAAGAGGGGATATTTCGATGAGTTTATTGCAACGTGCAGACATGTGATCCTTGTAGAACTGATCGTAACCTTCTACTTATTTACAACACAGACGGGAAGCTTTTATTCAAGGTTCTCTTATTACATTATGGTTCCGTTTTATATAGTCACAGACTATGCGGCCAGAGTGATATGGAAAAAAATTCTTCGGAAAATCGGATTCAATTCAGCAAAAAAATCACTTTTGATCATAGCACCGGAAAAAATCCTCAGGGAGACCCTTCAGATCGTATCAGCGGACAGACGCGGTTATGCAAAAGTAACCGCAGTCTCTCTGGATACAGACCTTAAGGGAAAAAATATCTGCGGGATTCCCATCGTTGCAGACAGAGATGGGATTATCGAATATACCTGCGGAGAGTGGGTAGATGAAGTGTTTATCCCGCCATGCGCAGAAAGCGAATACCCCAATGAGCTTGTAGGGGCTTTCCTGGAAATGGGAATAGCCGTACATACAGGAATCACGAAATACGGATCCTTCCCTGCAGGATGCCAGCAGGTAGAGAAAATTGGCGTATATACAGTTATTACCACAAGTATGAACTATGCAGAGTCATCAAAACTTCTGGTGAAACGTCTGATGGATATTGCAGGCGGTCTGGTCGGATGTCTTATCACCCTGCTGATCACCATAATTGTGGGACCAATGATTTACATCAGTTCACCTGGACCGATCTTCTTTGCACAGGAAAGGATCGGACGAAACGGAAGAAAATTCAAAATGTATAAATTCCGAAGCATGTATATGGATGCCGAAGAGCGGAAAAAAGAGCTTATGGCACAGAACAAAATCAGCGACGGACTGATGTTCAAGATGGATTTTGACCCGAGGATCATCGGGAACAAGATCCTGCCCGACGGAACCAGAAAGACAGGAATCGGACAGTTTATCAGGAAGACAAGCCTGGATGAATTCCCGCAGTTTATCAATATCCTGCTTGGGGATATGAGTCTGGTAGGCACCAGACCACCTACAGTAGATGAGTGGGAATTATATGAACCGCACCACAGAGCAAGAATGTCCTTCCGCCCCGGCCTCACAGGAATGTGGCAGGTCAGCGGCAGAAGCAATATAACGGACTTCGAAGAAGTGGTGAAGCTGGATACGCAATATATCAGTGAGTGGAGTTTGAGGTTGGATGTGAAGATATTGTGGCAGACGGTTTGGAGTGTGTTTAAGAGTGATGGGGCGATGTGAGAATGGGGTTATGCCATTCGGGAAAATGTCTACTTAACAAAATCAGTTGAGGTCTGATGGTCAATGGTGGAGTTGAATATACATACAAAAACACCTGATTTTGCATAAATATACGACGCATTTTACTCTGAAAATCATGTTTTGTGCAATAGGACGTTAATACTGATAACTGCATTTATCTGCGTGGCGTTGAGTAACGGACGGAAATTACTAATATTCTGTCGTGTAGACATCATAAAAAATGAATAAATCATTGTGCAGGTTGCAATAAGAATGATGGGTTTGCTTGTATGATTATTACAAAAAAATGGAATGGGAAAATCTGGCAATATAGAAGCGAAAAAACGGGTTTACTCAACAATAAAACACTTTGATGTAGAGGATGGAGAGTACGGCGTATGAATATGCGCCGGAGAAAAGTTCGACTGATTTTATTGAGTAAACCTGTCTGGATGATGATGGGTAGAGAAAATATCGAGAAAAGTATTGATTGCTGGGGTAATTGGATACGACAGCATAAGGAAACACTTAGCCGTGTGAGCGGCAAAGGGAAAAGAAATACCACCCATGTGGATGTGTACATAAAGATACTTTTAATGAATTGGTTCGAGAAGGACCAGAGGAGTAAATGAATTATGGATATTAAAAAGGAATACGAGCGATGGCTGGTGAATGCAACTGCAGATGCAGATGTTGCCGCTGAACTGAAAACGCTGGATGATACAAAAATTGAGGACGCATTCTATCGTGACCTTGCATTTGGTACGGGAGGTTTGCGTGGTGTGATTGGCGCAGGCACGAACCGAATGAATGTCTACACCGTGGCAAAGGCTTCTCAGGGTCTGGCCGATTATCTGAAAAAGAATTTTGCAGAGCCGTCTGTGGCCATCGGTTATGACAGTCGTATCAAGAGCGATGTGTTTGCAAAAGTGGCTGCTGGTGTTTTTGCTGCGAATGGTGTTAAGGTCAATATTTGGCCTGTCCTGATGCCGGTTCCGACCGTGTCTTTTGCAACCCGTTATCTGCACACCTCTGCCGGTGTCATGGTGACCGCATCTCACAATCCCAGCAAGTACAACGGATACAAGGTCTACGGCGCAGACGGTTGCCAGATCACTACTGAGGCTGCAACTGAGATCCTTGCCGAGATCGAGAAGCTGGACACATTTGCAGATGTAAAGCACAGCAATTTTGAAGTTGGTCTTGCAAACGATAGCATCCAGTACATCCCGGATGAAGTCTATACAGCGTTTGTGAATGAGGTCAAGAATCAATCTGTTCTGTTTGGTGAAGAGGTCAATAAGGACGTAGCCATTGTTTACAGCCCGCTTAACGGTACTGGTCTGAAGCCCGTGACCCGTACCCTGAAAGAAATGGGCTACACCAATATCACTGTGGTCAAGGAGCAAGAGCAGCCGGACGGCAATTTCCCGACTTGTCCTTACCCGAACCCTGAAATCAAAGAAGCAATGGCGTTGGGCATGGAATATGCCAAGAAGTGTAATGCTGACTTGTTGCTGGCGACCGATCCAGACTGCGACCGTGTGGGCATTGCCGTCAAGAACAAGGTAGGAGAGTATGAGCTGCTGACCGGCAACCAGACTGGTATGCTGCTTTTGGACTACATTTGTAGCCAGCGTGTGAAGCATGGCAGAATGCCTATCGACCCAGTTATGGTCAAGACCATCGTGACGATGGATATGGGCGAACAGATTGCAAGCCATTATGGATTGAGAACTATCAATGTGTTGACTGGCTTCAAGTTCATCGGTGAGCAGATCGGCAAGCTGGAACAGCAGGGCAAAGCTGACAGCTATGTGTTCGGTTTTGAAGAAAGCTATGGCTATCTGACCGGCTCCTACGTCCGCGACAAGGACGGCGTAGACGGTGCCTACATGATTTGCGAGATGTTCAGTTACTATGCTACTCAGGGCATCAGCCTGCTGGACAAGTTGGACGAACTGTACAAGACCTACGGCTACTGCTTGAACACTCTGCATAGCTATGAGTTCGACGGCAGCGCCGGTTTTGCTAAGATGCAGAGCATCATGCAGGCATTCCGTGGTGATACCAAGGAGTTTGGCGGCAAGAAAGTTGTTAAACTGTTGGACTACGCACCCGGTCTGGATGGCCTGCCGAAGTCCGATGTTCTGAAATTCTTGCTGGAAGATAACTGCTCCATCGTAGTGCGTCCTTCCGGCACAGAGCCGAAGCTCAAGACTTATATTTCTGTCAGTGCAGAGAATAAGGAAGCCGCCGAGAAGGTGGAAGCAGAAATCTGCAAGAGTGCTGAAGAGTTCTTGAAGTAAAGATAGAGGAGAAAAAATTATGAATATTATTTTACTTTCTGGTGGTTCAGGTAAGCGTCTTTGGCCTCTTTCCAACGATGTACGTAGCAAGCAGTTTATCAAGCTGTTTAAGAATAATGATGAGTATGAGTCTATGGTTCAGCGTGTGTATCGTCAGGTTACCACGGTAGATGCTGATGCAAAGATTACTATTGCAACGAGCATATCGCAGGCAAGTGCCATTAAGAATCAGTTAGGTGAAAAGGCTTCTATTTGTGTAGAGCCGTGCCGCCGCGATACGTTCCCGGCCATTGCACTGGCTGCAGCTTATCTCCATGATGAACTGGGCGTTGCAGAGGATGAGGCTGTTGTTGTCTGCCCGGTTGACCCTTATGTAGACAATTCCTATTACGAAGCTGTCAAAAACCTGCAAGAACTGGCAGAACAGGGTGGTGCAAATCTGACGTTGATGGGCATTGAGCCGACCTATCCAAGTGAAAAGTATGGCTATATCATCCCGGAAAACGGCGAAAATGTCAGCAAGGTTAAAGAATTCAAGGAAAAACCGGATATGGAAACAGCTAAGAAGTATCTGGCTCAGAGTGCTCTGTGGAATGCAGGTATCTTTGCATTTAAGCTGGGCTATCTGCTGGATAAAGCTCACAGCATGATCGACTTCGAGGATTATCGTGACCTGTTCAACAAGTACGATACTCTGACTAAGATTAGCTTCGACTATGCCGTGGTCGAGAAAGAGTCTAGCATTCAGGTCCTGCGTTACAGCGGAGATTGGAAGGATGTCGGCACCTGGAACATGATGGCCGAGGTCATGGCAGATAAGACCAAGGGTAAGGCCATTCTCGATGAAACCTGCGAGAACACCAATGTGGTCAATGAACTGAACATCCCGATTCTCTGCATGGGCTGTAAAGATATGATTATTGCAGCGAGCGGTGATGGCATTCTGATTTCGGATAAAGAGCGCAGCGGTTATATGAAGCCGTATGTTGAGAAAATTGAAACCGAGGCAATGTACGCCGAGAAATCTTGGGGTACTTATACGGTCATTGATGTGCAGCCGGGTTCTATGACAGTCAAGGTGTCCATGAGAGTTGGTGAGCATATGACCTACCATATGCATAACTACCGCGAAGAAGTTTGGATGGTCATATCTGGTAAGGGTAAGGCAATTGTAGATGGCATGGAACAGGTATTGCGCACTGGCGATGTAATTACTATTGCGGCAGGGTGCAAGCATACAGTGGAGGCTATTACTGCACTTGATATGATTGAAGTTCAACTCGGAGATGAAATAAGTGTTGTAGATAAGATTAAGTTTCCGATGAAATAATAGCGAAAATAGTAAGACTGGATTATACAAATATATTGCAAGAAACAATCAAGTATATTTAGTTATTAAAGAATATTGGATGCTCATTAAAATAATATAGAAAGAGGTACATTATGAAAAAAGCATTAATTACAGGTATTACAGGACAAGATGGCTCTTATTTAGCAGAATTTTTATTAGAAAAAGGATATGAAGTTCATGGGATTATTCGTCGGGCTTCTATTTCAAATACGTCACGTATTGATCATATTATAGATAAAATTGTTTTACATGATGGAGATCTTTCTGATTCATCATCTTTAATTCGTATTATTTCATTAGTTAGACCAGATGAAATTTATAATTTAGCGGCACAATCTCATGTTCAGGTATCCTTTGATGTTCCTGAATATTCTGGAGATGTTGATGCTCTTGGAGTACTTCGTATTCTTGAGGCTTGTCGTGTGTTAGGATTGCATAAAAAAACTAAAGTTTATCAGGCATCTACATCAGAACTTTATGGGAAAGTGGAAGAAGTTCCGCAAAAAGAAACTACACCATTTCATCCGTATTCACCATATGCTGTTGCAAAACAATATGGATTTTGGATTGTTAAGGAATATCGAGAAGCTTATGATATGTTCGCGGTAAATGGTATTTTATTTAATCATGAATCAGAAAGACGTGGTGAAAGTTTTGTAACTAGAAAAATTACTCTTGCGGTAGGAAGAATTGCAGAAGGATTACAAGATCACCTTGAATTAGGAAATATGGATTCTCTCCGCGATTGGGGATATGCGAAAGACTATGTTAAATGTATGTGGTTGATAATGCAGCAAGAAAAACCAGAAGATTTTGTGATTGCTACGGGTGAACAACATACGGTTAGGGATTTTACAGAGAGAGCGTTTGCTGCTAATGGAATTATTATCTGTTGGGAAGGCAAAGGAATTGATGAAAAGGGATATGATACCAAAACTGGAAAAATGCTAGTATGTGTAAATCCGCAGTGGTTCAGACCTACGGATGTTGATAATCTTTGGGGAGATCCAACTAAAGCTAAGAACATATTAGGGTGGAATCCTCAAGAAACTTCTTATTATGAATTAGTTAAGATTATGGCACAACATGATCGCGAATTGGCAAGAAAAGAAAAAGCAGCTCTACGCAGGTGATGAAAGGAATAATGTAGTGAGACGAATTACACTAATGAATGTTGGGATTGATAACATAACGATGCAGGATGCAATGAACTTTATTACAGATTGTGTAGAAAAAAGAAAAAAAGAGTATATTGTTACTCCAAATGTTGATCATGTTGTGAAACTTCAAAATAATGAACAGTTTAGAAAGGCATATTTAGAGGCTGGGTTGGTGGCAGTGGATGGTACTCCTATAGTGTGGGTTTCAAAATGGTGTGGCAAACCATTGAAAGAAAAAATAACAGGCCCTAAATTAACAGAGAAAACAATTGAATTGGCTTCTACGAAAAATTATTCAGTATTTTTTTTGGGAGGGAAAGAAGGGGTTGGCGATTTAGCAGCTAAAAGAATGCTTGAAAAATACCCTGGTTTTAGATACGTGGGAGCTTATTCACCCAAATTTGGATTTGAAAAAGATAAAGAAGAGATTGATAAAATTATTAGTGTAATTAATCAGGCAAAGCCTGATATTTTGATTGTTGGAATGGGGTCACCTAAGACTGAGATTTTTCTAAATAATATCTATGAGTTGATAGAAGCTAATGTATCTTTATCAGTTGGAGCAGCAATAGATTTTTGTGCGGGAACAGTAAAAAGGTGTCCTGAATGGGTAAATAAAATTGGATTTGAATGGCTATATAGATTTATAAAAGAACCTTCAAGAATGTTTAAACGTTATTTCGTAGATGATTTTAGTTTCCTATTTCTAGCAATTAAAGAAAAGAGAAAGTGGGGGAAATAATGAAGGGATTAATAAAACGAAGAAAAATAGACTTCAGTTTTGAAGATGAAAGAGGGTATTTAAAGCAAATATCACATGAGAATTATGGTCAAGTAAATGTTTTATTTACAAAAAGAGGTGTCAAAAGAGGAAATCATTATCATAAAGTATCAACAGAATATTTTTTTGTGATTAGTGGTTCTGTAAATATAACTGTTAAACAAGGAGAAGTGATTGAGACAGAAGTGTTTACGAGTGGAGATTTTTTTGAAATAAGTCCGAATATAATACATAGCATGGATTTTATAGAAGATTGTATTATGGTTGCAATGTATGATAAATGTGTTGAAAAATCAGATGGTACGAAGGATATATATACGGAATGAGGTAATTCTAATGAACATAAATTCAAAAATATGTATACTAGGCAGCAAAGGATTGTTAGGTCATGCTATAGAAAAACAATTATTGCTGATGGGATATAAAAACATTATTTGCTGTGATCATTCAACTGTTGATTTATGTAATCAAAAAAATACAAAGGAGTACTTTGAAAAAGAAAAACCAGAATATGTATTTTTTTTAGCCGCAAATGCAGGTGGTATTCAATACAAAAAGAAATATCCAGCAGATATGTTATGTCAAAATTTACAAATGATTACGAATGTAATGGAGTCTTCGTATAAAACTGGGTGTAAAAAAATGATAAATGTATGTAGTGCCCTTTTGTATCCAGAAGAGGCAGAAATTCCATATCGTGAGAGTGATGTAAATTATGTTAATTTGGGGAAAGTAGATACACCATATTCGTTGGCAAAAGCAGCTGGTATGCAATTAGCAAAATATTATAATTTCCAGTATGGGACTAACTTTATTACGGTTGTTCCATGTAATTTTTTTGGTGAATACGCTCCATTTATTGGTGATAAGGCAGGGGTGGTGTCTGCACTTATTAAAAGAATTTGTGATGCAAAAGCTAATAATATTAATAAAGTAGAAGTTTGGGGAACTGGTAATGCGTGTAGAGAACTGTTAAACAGTATTGATGTAGCAAGTGCATGTATTTTTTTGATGAATAATACATTAGATAAAGATTTATATAATATAGGAAGAGGTAAGGAATATACAATTAGAGAAGTGGCAGAAACGATAAAGATGATTGTAGGATATAAAGGAGAATTATTTTTTGATTCAACTAAACCAGAGGGAAGACCACATATGCAGTTAAATGTTGATGCGTTATTAAGTATGGGGTGGAAACCTTCAATGGATTTAACAGAAAGCATTTTGAATGCATATGAGTGGTATAGGAAGAATTACTGATGAATATTTTAATTGTGCATAATTTTTACAAAATCCCTGGAGGGGAAGATAGTGTAGTAAAGAATGAAATAAATTTGTTGAGACACTATAAACATCAAGTTTATTTCTACCATAGAACTAATGAGGAGTTAGATTTTTTAAATAAAATAGAAAAATTGTCTATGCCTTTTAGAACGCTGTTTTCTATTAAAACATACAATGATATAAAAAAAATTATAGTAGAGAAAAATATTGATTTAGTTCATGTACATAATACAGTATGTATGGTTAGTCCATCAGTATATTATGCAGCATTCAGACTTAAAATTCCTGTAGTACAAACAATTCATAATTATAGGTTGATATGTCCATCGGCCATTCTTATGAGAAGTGGGAAGTTATGTGATGAATGTATTGATAAAGGACTATTTCATGCATGCAAATATTCTTGTTATAGAAATTCAAAAATTAATACTTTTGCGCTGGCGTTTACACAAACGTTGCATAAATTAATTGGAACATATAAAAAAGTTAATTATATTTGTTTGACAGAATTTAATAGAGAACAGTTATTAAGAATAAATAAAAAAAAGCAGTACATTATGGATAATAGGGTGTTTGTTAAACCTAATTTTTCCGAAAATGACACTAATCCTATTCCATATGGTGAAAGAGCAGATCAATTTGTATATATGGGTCGTATAGACAAAACGAAAGGAATAAAGGTATTGTTTGAAGCATGGATAAGTATTCCTTCGAAGTTGATTGTTTGTGGAACAGGCCCTGAAATAGAATGGTGTAGTGATTTCATAAAGAGTAACAATATAAAAAATATTGAAATGCTAGGATTTTTGGATAATAAAGAAGTGCTGAAAATAGTTAGGCATTCAAAAGCAGTCATTCTTCCGACTCAGTTGTATGAGGGATTTCCGATGGTTCTTGTAGAAAGTTTTTCGTGTGGAACGCCAGTAATTGGAAGTAACATTGGAAATGTTGGAAATATAATAAAAGATGGGGTTAATGGTTTACATTTTATATATTCGTCTTCTGAAGATCTTGTGAAAAAAGTAAAGCAATTGAATGATATGGTTTATAGCACATATAATGATTATTTAAAAAATTATACACCACAAAAAAACTATGAAATGCTGTTAGATATTTATGAAAAATCAAAAGTCTAATAGAGGAGTGATACGTTTGGGAGAAAATAAGATTAGAGTTTTAGTAAATTATCATGGAAAAAAAGGATCAGGTCCTTCCTATTCATTAGAATGGGCTAAAGGCTTATTAGAGTGTGGATGTGAGGTTTATGCAGTTGTTTCAAAAGAAGTTGTGAATATAGAAGAATGGAAGAAGAATATAAATGATGATCATCTCTATCTTATAGATACGCATAAAGATTATAGCAGAAAAGATTTAGCTATGAAAACAGTTAAATTGTATTTGAAGGGTAAGAAAGAAATTCAAAAAAAGTTTGGTCACGTTACATTTGATTTTTCGTTTCATACTTTTTACTGTCATTGGGCAAATATAGTAGATAGTTTTTTGGATATAAAGAAAGTAGTAGCTATTTGTCATGATCCGATTGCTCATTCTGGTACAAAATTTTATTTACAGTATTTATTTAAAAGACATTATAAAACGGCAAATGAAATAATAACTTTAACTAAATCATTTACAGATGTAATACATAAAGAATTTAATATTCCAATAAGCAATATTCATTATATACCCCATGGAAGAATGAAAATGTATAATGAATATTCTAAAACAATGTTGAATTCGCTGGCATATAAGGAAGACAATATTAATTTTTTATTTTTTGGCTTTATTGAACATTACAAAGGTTTAAATATATTAGCTAAAGCATATAAAGAATTAGAAAATAAATATGAAAATGTAACATTAACAATAGCTGGAAATGGAGATTTTAAACCATATCAAGAACAATTTTCTAAACTTAAAAAATTTAATCTTGTCAATCGCTATATTAGAGATGATGAGGTAGGGGCATTATTTGCGGGGCCTAATATTGTTGTTGTGTTGCCATATATTAATGCTACTCAATCTGGTGTTATTCCTGTTGCGTATGAATTTTTGACTCCGATAATAGCATCGAATACGGGGGGATTGAAAGAACAGTTAGATGATGGAAAAATAGGTCTTTTGTTTGAAAATGGAAATTATAAAGATTTGATGAGAAAAATGGAAGTTTTTATTAACAATAAAAAAATATGGAAAAAACAGAGCGATTTAATGATTTCTTTTAGAAATACGTTAGATTGGAATGTTTTAGCAAGTGATTTATTGAAATTATTAGGAATTAGGGAGGAATATTAATGAAATTTATAGCGTATTTTCTTCCGCAATATCATTATGTAAAAGAAAACGATGAATGGTGGGGAAGAGGGTTTACAGAATGGACAAATGTAAAAAAGGCGAGACCACTTTTTAGAGGACACTATCAGCCACATAAGCCTAAGGATGATAATTACTATGTGTTAACTGAAAAATCTACAGTTGAATATCAAACGGATTTAATGGATAAATATAATGTGTATGGATTAGCATATTATCATTATTGGTTTAATGGAAAATTATTACTTGAAAAACCAGCAGAAAATTTATTAAAGTGGAAAGATATAAATCAAAGATTTTTTTTCTTTTGGGCAAATCATACATGGATAAAAAGTGTTAATGGAGTAAAGACAGTTCTTCAAGAACAAACATATTCAGGAGAAAAAGATTGGCAATCACATTTTAAGTATTTTCTTCCCTTTTTTAAGGATGATAGATATATAAAAGTAAATAATAAACCAGTTATTGCGATATATGTTCCCGAAGATATACCACAATATAATGATATGATACGGTTATGGGATGAATTGGCTATAGAGAATGGATTTAATGGTGTATATATTATTGAAAGTATAAATGGATATCATCAGTTTGGAAGAAAGTCAATAGCTGATGCTGAAATGTTAAGAGCTCCAAATTTAGGAACTTATGATATAACTAGATGGTATGGGAGAATTGCTAAAAGACCAAGATTACAAAAAAAAGTGCCATTTTTTTTCCCGTATAAAATCCCATATAAAAAAGTAATTACAAGTTTAATAAAGGAAAGTAAAAAATATAAAACAAATAAAAAGGTTTATTTCGGAACTTATTGTGGATGGGATAATACGTGTAGACATGGTAGATATGGTAGTGTTCATACCAACATAAATGCAGAAGATTTTAGACGAAGTATTATGGAATTGAAAAAGTTAACAAAAGAGGATGATTTCTTTTTTATTAATGCATGGAATGAGTGGGCTGAAGGTATGCATCTAGAGCCTGATGAAAAAAATGGTTTTTCATTTTTAGAAGTATTGAAGGATATAAAGTAATGATTTATAAGAAGAGTAAATTTGAGAAAATTTTAATTTTTTTTGCTGCACTATATCCAATTATACCAGCATATTTTAAAATTGTTGGGTTCAGTTTTCCAAATTTGTGTTGTATAACATTTATTCTATTGTCGGTTTTGTATAGAAAGATTAGATTTGTTATAAAAAAGAATGTAGTGTTTTTTTCTATATTATTATGGATGGTAATTAACGTAGGAATATATTTTTATCATTATTATTTTTTTGGTGCAATGTGGTGTATATGTACTGTTGTAGCTGGTATGATTTTTGCAGATAATATAAATAATGAAAGATTATTTGTAAGAATATTATTAACTATAGTATATGTAACCGGAATAGTTTGTATGTTTGGATTGATTGAATCAATAACGGGTTTTAGGGTATTTAGTATATTTAATACATCAGGAGATAAGATTGATATAAATCCAGTAAGATTTGGAATAACAAGAATAGTTGGATTTGCATATCAAACTATATCATATGCAGTTTATTTAGTATTGAGTGGATGCCTTGCATTTTATTTAATGACTTTAAAAGAATATATATCAGATAAAGAAAGAAAAAAAATAAAATGTATTTATGTATTAATAGTGCTTAATATTTTATTAACATTATCACGATCTGCGATATTCATTTTTATCATATCACAGGTGCTATTATTATGGCGAATGGGTATGAAAAAAGTATTAAAAATGATGTTTTATAGTGCTGTGCTAGTAATAATTTCTTTAATTATAATGTATCTTATTGCACCTAAAGTTTTTCATCAAATTCAAAATATTTACTATATGATGATGGCCGTTATTGATAATACTTATACTTCTCGGATTGCTACAGAATTTGGAAATGATAATTTGAATGCGGTGGGTACTAGAACAGATATATATGAATGGGTGTATGAAAAGGTAAAAGATAATATTTGGTTAGGTGTTGGGTTTAAAACTCCTTTTTCATATGAATATGATGCTGGCAATCAATATCATACAATGATAAAGAAGACAGCTATAGAGGTAGAATACTTATTAACTTTATATGAAACTGGAATTTGGGGATTATTATCAGAAATTATAGTTTTTATATCAATTATTGGAAAGAGTGCTAAAAATGTTTTACATAGATTCTTGAGTAAAAGCTGGGAAAATAAATTGAGTTTTAATTATTTGGTTTTAACTATTTTTGTTTGTATGATACTTATGTATTTTATGGTGAACCAGAGTTCAGAACAATACTTATTAAATATTATTATCGTGCTATTTATTGCTTATAATTCGATAGGAAAGGGAGGACTTAATAAATGATAATAGGGTTAATGGGCATGGAATTTGAATCAGAAAATAAGGGATGTGAAGCTCTGGCGTTTTCTTTTTTAAACATTTTAAGAGAGATATCTAACAAAAATATTACAATATATTATTTTTCAAATTTGGGATTTGGTAAAGTAGTAGAAAGTTTTCCTGAATTTGTATTTAAGAAAATTAACTTGAAAATCAGAGACTTAAAATTAGATTTTATTAGAGCTGTAAAAAAATGTGATTATATATTTGATGTAACAATGGGAGATAGTTTTTCGGATATATATTCAGAAGAAGTATGTCTAAGCGATATAAGATTTAAAAGATTGGCGTCTTTTTTTACTAAAAAATATATTTTATTACCACAAACCTATGGACCTTTTTTTTCTGATAAAGTAAAAACAAGAGCGATGAAAGTTTTTTCTAAAACAGACGTTATATTTTGCAGAGATGAATTATCTAGAAAATATATTTATGAGGAGTTTGGGATAAAGAATTCAATTTTATCTACAGATATGGCGTTTGCATTGCCTTATAAAAAAGATATGTATAATTTTACAGGGCAAAAGAAAATAGGAATTAATATTTCGGGTTTATTATTTAGAGGTGGATTTACTCAAAATAATCAATTTGATTTAAAAATTGATTATCCTCATTTTGTAAAAAAATTGATCGTTATATTGAATGAAACTTATCCTGATTATGAGATACATTTAATACCACATGTAATTAACTTAGAAGAGAATGCACATGATGATGATTATAAAGTTTGTAAACAATTGAATAAAGAATATCCTGATACGATCCTAGCTCCGATTTTCACTACACCAATAGAGGCAAAGAGTTATATATCTAATATGGATATTTTTATTGGTTCAAGAATGCATTCTACAGTAGCTGCATTTTCATCAGGTGTTTTAACAATACCAGTTTCTTATAGTAGAAAGTTCGAAGGGTTATTTGGAAGTTTAAATTATCCGTATGTGATTAATACTAAAAAGGAGAATATGGAATCTGCTATTGAATTGATTTTAAGATATATAGAAAATAAAAATCAACTTGTAGAAAGCCAAGAGAAATCTATGAGTTTGATTATTAAAGAGATTAAGCTGTTTAAGGAAAGCTTAATTGAAATATTAGGGGAGGTTTAATCATATGGAGCTATCAAATATTGACAACATAGAAATAATAGTCAAACTTTTGAAAGAGAATAATATAAAAGATCTTGTTATTAGTCCTGGAGGTACGAATATTCCCATTATCAAAGCTGTGCAGGATGATGCATTTTTTAATTGTTATTCAGTGGTAGATGAACGTAGTGCGGCATATGTGGCTATTGGTATTTATCTCCAAACAAAAAAAGCAGTAGTTTTAATTTGTACAAGTGCTCAAGCAACAAGAAACTATATTCCTGGATTAACGGAAGCTTTTTATAAAAGAGTACCTGTTTTAGCGATTACAATGGAAAAGCATCCTAGATTTAAATATCAAGAATATATGCAAGCACCGGATCAAACATCTCTTCCTAAAGATAGTATAAAAAAATCTTTTGAGCTTCCTTTTATATCGGATATAAATGATTGTTATCATAGTATTAGAGTAGCAAATGAGGCAATTCTTGAATTATCTAGAAATGGGTTGGGACCGGTACAATTGTGTATACCATGGTTGGATTTTTCCTTATCTAATGTAATACCGAAAGTTAGAACAATAAAAAGATATGATGTAAGACAAATAAAACAAGAGAATATATCTAATAAAAAAATTCTTCTTGTAATAGGAGAGCATATACCATTTTCAGATAAAGAAAAGAGTGCTATTGACCAATTTTGCGATAAAACAAATACTGTAGTATATGTTAATCATTTGTCAAATTTTATAAATGAATATTCTATAGAGGGAAATTTTCTGCTCTTAGTTTCAGAAATAAAAGAACTTGATAGTATTAAACCAGATATAATTATTTCTATTGGGGGACAACCAGGAGACTATCCATTTTATCTTACTTTTTCTCAGGATACGTTGAATAATGTGGAACATTGGAGAATTTGTGATGACGGAAAAGTTGTAGATACATATGACAAATTAACAAGAATATATCAAGGTAATCTTTTAGAGTTTTTTAATAGTGTTGTTTCAGAATGTAAGGAGCATTCTTATTTAAGGGAATGGAAGGAAAAGGTAAATGAGAAAAGTACAATGTTAGATGTTCCATTTTCACAGGTTTCAATTGCACAATATTTACATGAAAAAATTCCAGCTAATTCTATCATACAATTTTCAATATTGAATAGTTTAAGAATATGGAATTTGTTTCATCTGGATCCTTCAATCGAATGTTATTCTAATGTTGGAGCATTTGGTATTGATGGAGGGATGTCTACACTTATTGGACAAAGTATAGTAACCGATAAATTAGCGTATATGATTATTGGAGATCTTGCTTTTTTTTATGATATGAATTCATTATGTATTAGAGATATAAAAAACAATGTGAGAATTTTACTAGTCAATAACAATGGAGGAATCGAGTTTAAATTACACGGTGAAGATAAAAAAGATAGAGACAGATTCATTGCGGCTGCAGACTATCATGGATCAGCTAAGGAGTGGGCAGAGTCGTGTGGATTTGAATATTATGCGGCTAGAAATATGAAGGAATTGGAAGAGTATACTTCTAAATTTGTTTCTGAATCAGATAAGCCGATTATATTAGAAGCATTTGTTTCTGATTTTGATGAGAGCGATGCATATTTAAAATTGATAAATAAGAATAAGAGCAAAAATACAAAAGAATCTGTTAAAGGTATGGTAAAAGGAATTTTAGGAGAGAAGACTTATCGTAAATTGAAACAAACAATCAAAGGATGATTAGGATATGAATATTAAATCATTTTTAAAAAAGAAGTTAATAAAAGTACAAAAAGAGAAAATACTTATTCCATGTCTTGAGGGAAAAATTTTGAATGGTAAAAGTGCGTTTATTACAGGAGGAAGTTCTGGAATTGGATATGCAATAGCGAATAGCTTTTTGAAAAATGGAGCAAATGTAGTAATTTCTGGAAGAAATATAAAAAAGCTTAAAGATGCAAAACGAGAATTAGTTAAAGAGTGTCAATGTAATGAGGAAATGGTTGATATATTAGAGTTAGATATATCATCTGTTTCAAAAATGAAGAGTAAATTACTTGAATTTTTAGAAGGTAAGCGAATAGATATATTTGTAAATAATGCTGGAATAAATGAGGGAAAGCTGTTTCCTAACACTTCAGAAGAAGATTTTGATAGAGTAGTGGAAACTAATTTAAAAGGGATGTATTTTATTTCACAGGAAATCGTAAAATATATGGTTAATAATAAGATAGAGGGAAATATTCTTAATATTACATCATCATCATCATTGAGACCAGGAGTTTCGCCATATATTATTTCGAAATGGGGAGAACGAAGTTTGACTCTTGGCATGGCAAAAAAGTATTTGCAATATGGAATTGTGGTAAATGGCTTAGCACCGGGATCAACACTTACACCTATGTTAAAGAAAGATAAAGAAAATGATTTAAATTTGGACTATTCTCCATGTAAAAGATATGTTGCTCCAGAGGAAATTGGAAATATTGCTACTGTTTTGGTAAGTGGAATGGGTAGGATGATTGTAGGAGATACTGTCTATGCAACTGGTGGAGCAGGAGTAATTACTTATGATGATACTACTTATTAGGAAAGGCTTTATATATGAAAAGTAAGAATAAATCTTTACTAAAAAATATAGGATTATTTACTATAGGTAGTTTTGGATCAAAGATACTTTCTTTTTTGTTAGTACCTTTATATACAGCTGTTTTATCCACAGCAGAATATGGTTCCGTTGATTTAATTATTTCAACGTCATCATTGCTGACACCAATTTTATTACTCAGTATTTTTGATGCAACCTTAAGATTTGGAATGGATCCGAAATATGAGAAAGAGGACGTTCTTTCAACATCAATTAACATTGCGATAAAGGGTTCCGTTGTTTTAATAGTGGGCGTTATTATTGTTTCAATAACACACATAGTTCATTTATCAAATATATATTTAATTTTTTTATGTATTTATTTTGTGTTAGGGGCATTAAGTCAAATATTAAATCTTTATTTAAGGGCGAAGAATCAAGCATCAGTTATAGCAATAAGTGGAATAATTTGTACTTTAGTTACGTGTATAAGTAATATAATATTACTACTTGTTTTCAAATGTGGTATTGTTGGATATATGATTAGTAATACAGTTGGGATACTGATTCAAAATACTTATCAATTGTTTATAGGGAAAATATATAAAGATATTAGATTAAAAAACTATAGAGACTTATCAAAGCCAATGCTTAAATATAGTTTTCCGTTAATTGCTAACTCTATTTCATGGTGGGTAAATAATGCTAGTGACAGGTATATTCTTACATTTTTAAAAGGTATTTCTGAAAATGGAATTTATTCGGTGTCATATAAAATCCCGACAATATTGTCAATGTTTCAAAGTATTTTCTATAATGCGTGGTCGATTTCCGCTATTGCAGAGTTTGATGAATATGATAAAGATGGATTTATTGGAAATAATTATTCAATTTATAGTTTTATTTCATTGGGAATTTGTTCCGTATTATTAATTTTAAATATTCCATTAGCAACGTTACTTTATAAAGGTAATTATTTCATTGCATGGAAGTGTGTTCCGTTTTTATTGATGGGAACTGTATTTAGTGGGATATCTCAATTTGAAGGCTCATTATTTGCAGCAACTAAGAATACAAACTCTGTGGCAAAAACTACAATTATTGGTGCAATCGTAAATATTGGTTGTAACTTTATATTTATTTATTTTATAGGTGCAATAGGAGCTGCATTAGCCACATTAATAGGATATTTAGTAACTTGGATGTTGAGAACAAAATATTTGCAAGATTTTATTAAGATGAAGGTAAATTGGAGAAATCATTTTTGGTCTATAATGATTGTATTTATTCAATCCATAATAGCTACAGTAGGAGGAACATTTCTTTTACAGGTGATTTTGTTTGTGATGCTCATAGTGATAAATAGAGGTTATATTGTTCCAATCTTAAGAAAATTGTTAAAATGAATATTGGCAGTTGATTTTATTGCGTTTAATGGGTCCTATTGATTAGCAATATGATTTTTCGGTTCAATTATGAAAGATATATTAAGAACAAGCTTTTATAAGAAATATAATATGGGAGTGGTAAGAAACACATTGGGGTCAGACCCCAATGTGGTCAACCTAGCGTCAACTTAGGGGCATATTAGCGAATATCCTCTAATGCAAACTACAAAATTAATCGGTTTATGACAGAAAACAGTTGCTGTTTTGTTGGAAACCAGAAGATTCATAAAAATTGCCGCACTTAAATAAGCCTATTGATGAATGCTGGCTCTATTTTAAAAAGAAGCTTTTTTATTTCGGAAATGTGAACGTCCCTTGGATTTCAATTTCTTCCTTGGAAACGACCTGCCGGGCAGGAGCTGTGATCTGCAGCGTACAGCATCTGTATATAACTGTTCAATAATTGAAAGCTCAAACAGTCCGCAGAGTATTTTGGGAACAATACTTTTGATCCGTCCAATGATAAATGCACGATTGGCCTGATAACGGAACTTATTTGTGCTTTTGGCAGAAATCTGTATTTCCTCATCTGCTTCATTTTTTATAAGGGAGGCCAGATTCGATAAAAGCATATTTATATAAAATTCCTGCTGTATAGACACTGCAGTAGCACCGGAAAACTCTTCCATGGCAAAGCGGCTTTTTAGTTCTTTGTACTTAAGTTCTACAGGCCATCTGTAGAAGTAAAGTTCCCGGAACATATCTTTTGTAACAGCAGGATCAAACAGGTTTGTTGCAAGATATTCTTTTGTGCCATCATCAAGCGGAATCTCAAGGACACGTATGGGTACATCGGAAGTACCTTCTTTTGAAGTTCCCTGAAGAATGGAAATCATATCACCATTGCATTTTTTAGATAAATTGATTCCCTCTTTCAGTCTCATAACACAGAGATGCCCATGCTCTACACAGTAGCGGAACATATCTTCTGAATAATAACCTCTGTCAAAAATAATAATACTGTTGTTATATAGTCCCATATCTTCAAGAACTTTAAGATGTTCTAATGCAGCTGCTCGTTCAGAGGAAAGAAATTTATGGATAGATGCATGAAGGATATAATCATCCAGAACATCATAAATTATGGAAGCCAGTCCCATGGTATAACGTCGGTTTGGATCAGGATAGCTGGACATTTCGCCAAAGAAATCAAAAGTTGATTTTGAATTCGGAAGTTCGATCCTGGAACCATCTACTGCAAAAAGATGATAACCCTGCCACAGCTTTCTTGAAGGGATCTGGCTGTAAAACAGATCAACAGAAAGATAATAAAGTTCCTTGAACAGTGAAGGATTAATGAACTGTCTGGCTTTGGAAAGTGCCTGTTTTGAAACATCCGGAAAAGAAAGCGTGCCCAGTTCTTCTCTGATCTGTGAAAGATTCTGGAACATGGAAGCTTTTGAAGAGAAGAACAGATAAATAATAACTTGCAAAAGTGAAAGTTTTCTTCGCCGTACAAAATGTTTTTCCACCCGATGGGGTTCCAGTTTAACTTGATCTGTGATATAATCTTTAATGGATTGGACGATATTTTTACAAATATTAGTTCGATTCATATGGCATACCTCCTACGTATTGGAATAGATAAATATTTCGCTGGTAACGTAATATTGCTTAATCTATAAACCACATATTTAGGAGGATATGTCAAGATATTTATATAAAAAATCCAGAATATAAGCCCAGAATCGTTGTGACCACATTGGGGTCAGACCCCAATGTTGGGAACTTAGCGTCAACTTAAGGACTTTAAATCGATTTATTTGTTCTTTGAAAATCAAATAGTAAAAATATACAATTTCGAGCGTAAAATATCAGCACTATGTCTACTTGACAAATTGGTCAAAATTTGCGGCGCAGCCTCTTGAATATATACTTTTTTAGGAGGTAATGCCATGAATTATTATGATTTAATTTCTTTGATTTTGACACAGCTACATGAACGGATTAATTCCGATGAATTTCTTGAACGATTTCGACGTCCAAATTCTTTTGTGCGATATCGTAAACTGACATTGAAACAGGTTGTTGCTTATCTTATCCATTCAAAAAAACGTTCCATGGATATTGAATTGTCTGATCTTCAGCGCCAGCT
>ERZ773248.821-NODE-821-length-33131-cov-8.735095_pt1 | contig 33131 bp, 22 predicted proteins | sample MGYA00580518_ERZ773248 | MGnify/ENA primary metagenome ERZ773248 (study PRJEB29015, sample SAMEA2737762) | human gut metagenome | biome: human gut; feature: human-associated habitat; material: faeces | place: China | collected 2012 ...
AACTGATTGATAGAAACCTCAATTTAACTTGTACTCAAACTTGACATAGGACCAGTGGATTGAAATCAAATCGAGCTGTGTAGCATAGGTATCATCGCTAGTCGCACCCTTCACGGGTGCGTGGATTGAAATATTACCCTTTGTATAGACTTAGCGTACCGGAACGTCGCACCCTTCACGGGTGCGTGGATTGAAATTGCTTGCCTGCCGTATCCGTTTTCGGCAGCAGGATAGTCGCACCCTTCACGGGTGCGTGGATTGAAATTTTGTAGCTTAAAATTATAGTCAACTAGAATAGAGTCGCACCCTTCACGGGTGCGTGGATTGAAATGCAGTGGTCCTGGCAGATGTCCATTTTGTATTTGCGTCGCACCCTTCACGGGTGCGTGGATTGAAATTCACCGGATGAACCGGACGACGAAAGGGTCTTATCGTCGCACCCTTCACGGGTGCGTGGATTGAAATGCGGTTCGTGATGTAGATATCGGCATCGGCGGCCAGGTCGCACCCTTCACGGGTGCGTGGATTGAAATATCGGCGCCGGAGCCATGGCCTACTCGTCATTGAAGTCGCACCCTTCACGGGTGCGTGGATTGAAATGTTAATTTAGTGGTTGCCGATACCGAAGCGTATCAAGAGTCGCATCCTTCACGGGTGCGTGGATTGAAATCAAAAGGTTTCCGTTTACCGATACAGACGGTGTTGGTCGCACCCTTCACGGGTGCGTGGATTGAAATCCCGGGTCAAACGTAATCAGATTGAAGCGGGCATAGTCGCACCCTTTACGGGTGCGTGGAGTGAAATACCGATATATTTCGACGAAGCTGATTTCATTTATAAAGGAAATAAAGGACGGCTGAAATATCTGGTCGTGAAAGAGCTGCTGCCGTTTCAAATCTTCAAATCCGATTCTGCATAGCGTGCCGCATCGCCAGCCAGGGGGATGCGGCCTTTTTCTATGTGGCAATAGAGTTCGCCGCCCCGTTTTGAGGCCTGGCAGGCGACGAGGTATGAGAATTTTTTTTTACGTTGCAAATGCTACGGATGACTCCGGCAGTATCTGATATACTCAAGATGTCTTGAGAAACTGACTCATAAAAATAGATTCATACGAGAAAAGGAAGCGATACTATGATTACTAAAGACATGACGTTAGCTGACGTTGTAAAAGCTTATCCGAATACGATTGGGTTCCTGAATGGTCTGCATCTCGATTACTGCTGCGGCGGCCATGACCCCATCGCTACGGCTGTCCGCGAAAAGGGCCTGGACGTAGATGAATTCCTGGCCGAGCTCAATCAGGCCGCAGAAAGAAAGGCGGCGCAGCGGGATGTACATGGCGATATCGAAGCGTTCAAAACGCTTGCAGTCACGGAAATGCTTGACGACCTGGAAGCGACGCATCACGTTACAGACCGCAGACTCATGGCTGAAACGGAAGAACTTCTCAACAAGATCCTCATCGTCCATTATCCGCATCATGGTAAAATGCTCACGCGCCTTCACCATCTTTATGCCGGCCTGAAGGCAGAACTGGAAGAGCATTTCGCCAAGGAAGAACAGCTCGTCTTCCCGCTGATGCGCCAGCATCCGCATCCGGACAGCCAGACGCTGGCACTTATCCAGGATTTGGAAGCAGAACACACCGGCGCCGGCGACGTCATCAAAGAAATTCAGGCCCTGACGGATAACTTCACGCCGCCAGAAGATGCTTGCCCGACTTTCCGCCAGACGTATGTTGTCATGGAGCAGCTCTTTGACGACATCTTCATCCACATCTTCAAGGAAAACTCCATTGCCTTCCCGGAATACGCCGAACAGGTCTGAATATTCTGAATATAAGGAAAATCACCTGCCTCAAGGATTGATCGACATCTTTGGGACAGGTGATTTTTTTTAGAAATTTGTTTAGTTTTTCAAATACGAATCGAAGAAAGCGGTGATGATGTCGAGGACTTCTTTTTGGTTCCAGTAGACGCCGCCGTGGGCTGCTCCTTCTACCAGGTAGCGTTTCGAGGGGATGTTATGTTTCTGGAGGGCCTGGAAGAGCAGGTCCGTCTGGCTCGGGGAGACGACGGTGTCCTTCGTGCCGTGCATGAGCAGCATAGGCGCACTGGTTTTGGAAATGTAAGTGATGGGGTTGGCCTTTTTGGCACCTTCCGGATTGGCCAGGATGCCGCCGTCCTGGCCGCCGAATACGGCAGAACCGTTCACCCAAAGGGCTTCCGTGGCGCCAGGCGACTGGTGGGCTTTTTTCACGGATTCACTGTAGTCGTCGCCGATGCGGGTGAGGTCAGAGAGGCCATAGAGGTCTACGGCTGCTTTTACGTCGCTTCCGACCTGGAGATTATCGCCTTTGTCAAAGGTCGTCATGCCGCTGGTCGTCGCGGCCATGGCCGTGAGGTAGCCGCCGGCACTGCCACCGATGATGCCGATTCGTTCCGGGTCGATGCCGAATTGGTCTGCATGGGCCTTCAAATAGCGGATAGAGGCCTTCACATCTTCCAGGGGTTCCGGGAAGCGGGCCGTAGGTGCCACGCGGTACTGGATGGAAGCGACGACGTAGCCGGCTTCTGCCAGGTGCATGCGGAGCTGTATGCCGTTGTCCTTATTGGCATTGATGAAGCCGCCGCCCGTGACGTAAACGATGGCAGGCTGTTTCGTGTCCGATTTCGGCTGCAGGATGTCCATTTTCATGGCTACGTTAGGGTAGCCCCGCATCGGGACCTGTTCGTATACGACGTCGGAAATCTGATTGATCATCGGCGTCTTTACCGGTACGGATAACACCGTGCTTTCTACTTTTCCCGGCATATCTTTCGTAGCCGAGTCCACATCTACATTCATCGCCATGGCATTGCCTCCTATCCATACCAGCCCGGCTAGGGCCAGGGTTATGAGCCGTTTTTGAGGTTCTGTATACTTAAACATTTTTATGAGGCCTCCTTTATGGGTTGTATTTCTTCCATTTTAGCATTGAACGGGAAAACCGGCAATGTTTTGACGGATGAGATGACGCACTGGCGATTGGGGAGGGGGACGAGGCTGGCATAATTATAAAAACGGCCTCTTACGCCCGGTGCCGCGACGCGAGGCCATAGGGGATGGATACGAAGAAGATGGCACCGGCTACGTTGCCGGCCGTGACGAAGCATAAGTTGTAGAAATAATGAGTCACGTTGATGGTATCCGGATGAGGGGCCATCAGGGCCAGGTCCATGAGGGTCATGTTGGCGATGCAATGGCCGAAGCCGAGGGTGTAGAAGACGTAGAGACACCAAAAAATCATGATCAGTTTGGCACTTTCCGAGTGACAGCGGAAACTGCACCATACGGCCAGGCAGACGAGGACGTTGCAGAGGATGCCACGGCAAAAGATTTCCAGCGGCGGCAGGTTCATCCGCAAGGCGGCAGCTTCCGTCAGGGCCTGGGCCATGGCTCCCGTATCGAGGCCCGTGCCATAGAAGATGACCGACAGGATGAGGGCGCCGAGCCAGTTGCCGAGATAACAGACGACCAGGAGCTTCACGACGTCCCCGGCGGTCACGGTCTTGCGCCGCAGGCCGTTATAGAGGATGAAGGCGTCACCGGTGAACATTTCCGCGCCGGCTATGATGACCAGGCTGAGGGCGACGCCGAAAGAAAGGCCCATGATGATATGGACTGATGGCTGCGGTCCGAGGTAGCTTTCGATGGCATAGGTCAGAAGGACGCCGAAGCCGAGATAAGCGCCGCCCAGGAGGGACACCATGACATAGCCCAGGGGATTTTCCGCCAGGAAGCGGACCTTGGCAGCGGCGCCATGGGCTGATGCTTCATATTCTTTTTCAAACAAATTGCTCACCTCATTCGTTTTTTTCTTCATTATACCATATTACTTTTTGTCTTTTGGCAGGAATTTGGCAGTACCATGTCGAATCTTTTAAAGTAAAGCAAAATTCGAGAGATAGGGGGATTCTTATGAACCGATTGAAACAGTGCATATTCGCCGGGCTGGTTTCCTGCTTTTTGGCCGTTCCCTGCCTGTCCCTGGCGGACGATGTGACCCTGGCGAAAGGCGATGGTCAAGGGGCCCTTGCTTTGCAGACCCACGGGGAAAGTGAACTCTTGCAGGCTGTCCGCGCCAAGGATTATGAGAAAGCCCTTCAGATCGTCAACGGCCAGATTGCAGAACATCCCGATGATGCCCATGCTTACGACCGCCGCAGCACGATTTACAGCCTCCTCGGACGGAATGACGAAGCCCTGGCCGATTGCGATAAAGCCGTTTCCCTGGAACCGGGCACGGCCTTCCATTATTTCAACCGCGGCGCCATTTACGAACAGCGCAAAGAATACCCGCTGGCCGTCAACGACTATACGAAGGCCCTGGCCTTGAGCCAAAAGGGCGATCCTTTGCAGGGACTGATGTATTTCAACCGGGCTCGGGCCTATACGGCCATCGAATCGTATGACAAGGCCCTGAATGACGTCAAACAGGGGGAAAAGCTGGCTCCGGCCTTTCCTCAGAACTATATCCTCGAAAGCCTGATCTATGATAAGAAGGGCGACAAGAAAATGGCCGACCTGAGCCGCTGTATCGGCGTCATGTATGAATTCATGCACCGCGGCGATTACTTCCTGGCCGGTTCCGTCGCCGAAGAAGCCGGACTATACGACCAGGCCCTGGCACTGCTCAATGAAGCGGTGAAACGCCATCCCGACGACAGCCGGGTCTATTCCGAACGGGGCCTGGTCTACGCCCAGACGGGCCAGGACGAGTTGGCCATTGCCGACTTGACGAAAGCCCTGGCTTTGAATGAAACGGCTATGGATTACAATAACCGCGGCGAATGTTACCGCCATTTGAAGCGTTTCGATTTGGCTAAAAAAGACTATGACCAATCGGTCCGCCTGGCCACGGATGACAGCGATAAACTGGCCGTCTACGACAGCCTGGGCCAGCTGGCCATGGACCAGGGCGATTATCCGCGGGCCGTACAGTATTTGACACAGGCTTTGGCCGTCAAGCCCTATGAAGATGGCTACAAGCTGCGCAGCCAGGTCTGGCGCAAATTAGGCGACACGAAGAAGGCCGACCAGGATGAGGCGGCAGCCCAGGAAATGGAACAGCGTCAGCTCCTGGGTTCGTAGCAGGACTTTTCAAATTCCCCTGAATATGTTATAATTGAAACGCTGTTCGTGAAAATAACCGAATGTCATACACATAATTTCAGTATTTTAAGGGGGAATTCAATGAAGAAGTCTATCATCGCAATCCTGTTTCTTTGCTGTCTTATGGGAACTGTCACTGCTTCGGCAGCACAGGTCAAGGAATCGGAAACGGTATCTCCGGCCGTTGCCGTTATGGCACAGGTCCAGGAACAAGACAAAGCCAAGAAGAAAACGAACACTACCACAACGAATAATTCTGACAAAATCGGTGACCGCCTTCGGGATCGCGTCCATGCCCTGATTCCGGCCTCGGCTTTTGCCAATATTGATAATCCCGGTACGATTACGCCGGATACGGTCAAGTACCATTATGCTGAATCGCAGCACATGGCGACACCGGTTACGGCCTGGAACCGTCAGAAATATGAAGACCAATACCAATACCAGTATCAGCACGACTCCTATGATGCAGCTATTGCCGATGCCTACGCATACCGCCGTGATTTCGGCAAGAGCAACCTGCGCAAATGGAGCAGCACGGAAGGTATGGATACGCCGTGGGACAGCAACTGGACGACCGATACGGCTCATTTCCAGAGCTCGACCATCGCTTTCCTGGACCGGCTGAATACCGAAGCCCGTCAGGCTGGCATTTCCTTCGTCATCACCGGCGGTGCGGAAAGCGGCTACCATGCCAGCGGCATCTATTCCCATGAAAATGGCTATAAAGTCGACATCTCCGACGACGGCATCTATCAGGGCACCAAGGCTTATGAAGTCCTCATCAACGCCCTGTCGCCGTACAAGCATCAGATTACCCACGAATGGGACAAGAACCACTACGATATCACCATCTATCCGGAAAATTATAAGGGATAAGAAAAGTTTGTAGTTCGTGTTTCGTGAAAGCCTCCCCTAATAGGGGAGGTGGCCCGGAGGGCCGGAGAGGTTGACCTCTCAGTCAGCACAGCCTCTGCTGTCCGTTCCAGAAACCGTCTTGTGCCTTCCGTTGGTCGGCACCTGACGGGCTGGAAAGGCTTTAGGACGGCCCCTACGCACTAACTGCTAACCACTGACCACTAACCCCTAAAAGGCGCTGTCTTCATAGACAGCGCCTTTTCCACACCCGAAAGGAGCCATTATGAATCGAACTGACTGGGATGCTTATTTCGCCTCTCTTATTGGCGACACGGGGACCGGCGTGCCCGGTCTGGCCGTCCTGGCCTATGCCGATGGGCACGAGGTCTACCGTTTTGCCGCCGGCGTCCGCCGCGTGGACGGGGAGCGGTCCTGGCCGATGACGGTGGACAGCCGTTTCCGCATGGCGTCTGTCTCCAAGATGTTCACGGTCTTTACCCTCATGGAGCTCGCCGAAGCGGGGAAGCTGTCCCTGGACGACGATGTCAGCGAATACCTCGGCTTTCGCCTGCGCCATCCGTCTTATCCCGACGTGCCCATTACGCTTCGTATGCTGGCTTCGCATACGTCGGGCCTGCGCGACGGCAGGGTCTACAGTATTCCGCCGTCGGTCCGTGTCCAGGCATTTTTTACGCCAGGCAGCCCTTATTGGGAGGAGGGGGCCCATTTCGCACCGGCCGGGCAGGCACCGGGGGTTTATTTTACTTATTGTAACCTCAATTACGGCCTCTTGGGGACGGTCATCGAAGCCGTGACAGGCCAGCGCTTCGATAGGTATCAGAAAGCGCATATCCTGGCCGCCCTGGACTGCCGGGCCGACTACGTGCCGGGCAATCTGGAAGCGGCTGAATTCGCCAAATTGGGGACGGTCTATCTCAAACGGGATAGCCAGGGCCGCTGGGATGAACAGGGCCCCTGGCAGGGGACTATCGACGATTTTGGCGGCGTCCAGCCGGAGCGCGAAGCCCTGGCCTTGCAGAATCCCTATGCCCAGGACGTCTGCCAGACCTATGACCTGGCCGCGTACCGGCCTGGGACCAATGCGACGATCTTTTCACCGCAAGGCGGCCTGCGCCTGTCCTTGGAGGAACTGGGCCACGTCCTGGCCATGATGATTCAGGGCGGCCGCTATCAGGACCGGCAGGTCTTGGCGCCGTCGTCGCTGCAGGCCATGTTCAGCCCTCAGTGGGTTTATGACGGCTACAATGGCGATACGTGTGGCCAGACCCTGCTCACCTATGGCCTGGGCGAATTCTTCGTCGACGGCACGGGGCCGGCCCGCTGTTGCCGCACGAAGGCCGTCGATTTATGGGGCCACACGGGCCAGGCCTTTGGCCTCTTGTCGGGCCTCTTCATCCGGCTCGGGACGGGCAGCGGCTTTGCCTACGTCATGAATGGCGAGGCCCTGGCCGAAGATGACGACCTGCGCAGTGCCGGCCGCTTCAGCCACAATTATATTTGGGAAGAAAATGTCATGGACGGCCTGTGCCGATTGATTGACGGCCTATAAGGGCTGTGCTATGATTATGAAATATAGTAACATTCCAAATGGGAAGGCGAGATAATGATGAATGCATATGAAAGTACCATGAATTTTACACGCCGTGCCGTCTGGGCCCAGATCGACCTCGACGCAGCGGCTCATAATATGCGCCAGATACGCAAGCACGTCGGGCCGGATGTCAAGATCGCCGCCGTCGTCAAGGCCAATGCCTACGGCCACGGCAGTGTCGAACTGGCCAAGACCTTTGCCGAAAACGGCGCCGACTGCTTTGCCGTGTCCAGCCTGGACGAAGCCGTCGAGCTCCGCCGCTATGCGCATATCGACAACGAAATCTTCATCCTCGGCCATACCGACGCCCGGCGGACAGAAGAACTCCTGATGTATGACATCGAACCGGCTGTCTTCAACTTGAAGAACGCCGAATTCTTCTCCCAGGAAGCCCGGCGCCTGGGCAAGACCCTGCGCGTCCATATCGCCGTCGATACGGGCATGAGCCGCGTCGGCTTCCAGGTCAATGAATTCAGCGTCTCGGAAATCAAGACCATCGCAGCCCTGCCGAATATCGAAATCCGCGGCATGTTCACCCATTTTGCCGTTTCCGACATGAAAGACAAGACGTTCACGCGCGAACAGTACGGCCATTTCCGCTGGATGTGCAAGCGCATGGAAGAAGAAGGCATCCACATCGCCCTGCGCCATTGCTGCAACAGTGCGGCCGTCCTGGAACTGCCCGAATACTACTGCGACATGGTCCGGCCGGGCATCATCATGTACGGCTGTGAACCGTCGCCGGAAATCGACATCAAGCCTTATGACCTAAGGCCCGTCATGTCCCTGCGCTGCTGCATCGCCCATGTCAAACTCATCGACGCCGGTGCGACCGTCAGCTATGGCCGCCATTATAAGGCTCCGTCGCGCCGGAAAATCGCGACCCTGCCCGTCGGCTATGCCGATGGTTATTCTCGCATCCTGTCGGGGAAGGTCGACGTCCTCTACCATGGCCACCGCGTCCCCCAGGTCGGTGCCATCTGCATGGACCAGTGCATGATCGACGTCAGCGGCGAAGCCAACGTCCACGCCGGTGACGAAGTCGTCCTCTTCGGCCGTCAGGGCGACAGCTTCATCCCCATCGAAGAAATCGCCGCAGTCTGTGGCACCATCAACTACGAAATCATGTGCAACATCTCGCGCCGTGTCCCCCGCGTCTACATGAAGAACGGCAAAGTCGTCGGCCGCGAAGAATACCTCTTCGATAAACCGTAGGGATAGACAGTTCGCAGGCCGCAGTTCGCCGCCAACCGTTCGTAGGGGCCGTCCCAAAGGGCGGCCCGCCAGAGTCATCTGTCAGGCTGAAACGGACCGATGTAGAGGGGCGAAAAAACGTTATCATTATCTGTAGGGGCTCGCACGTGGCGAGCCCGCAGGTATATGTAGGATACTTGTAAAACAGATTTTGCGTGAACGGGCGCCCTACGTGGGCGCCCCTACAAGAAAAAAGGGCTTGTCGCTGTGCGACAAGCCCTTTTTTCCTCTTCCATGATTTTGTTGCAAGTGGTATCAAGTGGTATACTGTATATAAGATACACGCATACATAAATGCAAAAATAATCATAAAAAGGCGGTGTGTTATTATGAATTGGAATGATAAAACGGCGGCCAACGTTAAGGCCATCAAACCCTCGGGTATCCGCAAGTTCTTCGATATTGCAGCCCAGGTCAAAGGGGTCTTGTCCCTGAGTATCGGCGAACCGGACTTTGCCGCACCGGACAAGGTACTGGCAGCCATGAAAGCCAGCCTCGATGCCAAGGAAACGAGTTATACCGGGAATTCAGGCATGATGGAGCTCCGTGAAGCCATTAGCCATCATTTTGAACAACGCTATGGTGTCCATTATGACCCTAAAGATGAAATCCTGGTCACTGTCGGCGTTTCCGAAGGCCTGGCCATGGCCCTCCTGGCCATTACCGAACCGGGCGATGAAGTCATCATCCCCGACCCGGCTTACGTTGCCTATCCGGCGTCTGTCGAACTGGCTGGCGGGACGCCGGTCTTCGTGCCGACCTATCCGGAACACGATTTCAAACTGACTGTCGAAGCTTTGGAAAAGGTCATCACGCCGAAGACGAAAGCCATCGTCATCGGTTATCCGAACAACCCGACGGGGACAGTCATGTCGGCAGAAGAATTGATGCCTATTGCCAAATTTGCCGAAGAACACGACCTCATCGTCTTGTCCGATGAAATCTATTGTGAACTCATGTACGGCGATGCCAAGTTCACGTCCTTCGCCAAATTGCCGGGCATGCGTGAACGGACGGTCATCTTCAACGGCTTTTCCAAGGCCTATGCCATGACGGGTATGCGCCTGGGCTACGTCTGCGCACCGCGGGAAGGCCTGGCACCGATTTTGAAGCTCCATCAGTACGCCATCATGTGTGCCAATACGACGGCTCAGGTCGGCGGCATTACGGCCCTCAAGGAATGTGACGACGACGTCGAAGCCATGCGTCAGGAATACGACCGCCGCCGCAAGGTCATCTACAAGGGCCTGTGCGACATGGGGCTGCCCGTCTTTGAACCGAAAGGCGCCTTCTACATCTTCCCGGACATCCGCTGCACGGGCATGACGTCGGCAGAATTCTGCGAAAAACTGGTCCAGGAAGAAAAAGTCGCCGTCGTCCCGGGCACGGCCTTTGGCGACCAGGGCGAAGGCTTCGTCCGCATCTCCTACGCCGCCAGCATGGACACCATCCAGGAAGCCCTGAAACGCATGGCCCGCTTCGTAGCGAAATATCGAAAGAAATGATATTTATTTGTAGGGGCGCCCACGTGGCGACCCCTACAGTATAAAATAAATTTAAAACCTGCTAAAAAAACGCGCTGTCGCAAAGACAGCGCGTTTTTTCTAGAAAAATCGTCCGATAAGGGGCATTTTGGCTGCGTCTTCTTTGGTGACACCGCCGTTGAGGACCATGCAGCCGATGTAGATGGCCGACCCGACGATGCAGGTCAGGAAGAGGTCCAGGAAGAGTCCCAGGTAAGGTAAGAGGAAGGCGTACATGAAATACATGGCCACGCCCATGATGGCGGCAGAGACGATGTTTTTCATGACGACTTTGATGTCGATGACGTAACCGATTTTACGGTAAATGAAGAACATGTTGAGGACGGCAGCGACGCCGATGTCGGCCACTGTCGCATAGGAAGCCCCGGTGATGCCCAGGGTCGGGATGGCGACTAAGAACCAGTTGCACAGGACCTTGGCGACACAGGCGACAGCCATGTTGATGACCGGGATCTTCGGTTTCTTCAGGCCCTGAAGGATAGCCGTCGAAATCTGGTGCAGGCCCAAGAAGCAGATGGCGATGGCCACGGCCCGCGTGGCATCCGTAGCGGCCGGCGCGTTGTAGATGAAGGTGACAATCGGTTCGGCCATGACGTAGAGGATGACGCTGAAGGGAATGGTGACCAGGAAGGAGATGCGCATGGACGTCGCCGTCCGTTCGCGGATTTCATCGTATTCCTTCAAGGTGAAACTGTGGCTGATGGCCGGCACCAGGCTCATGGCCATGGCTGCCGTCAGGATCGTTGCCAGGTTGATGAGCGGTACGGACATGCCCGTCAGGTAACCGAACAGCTCCGTGGCCTGATGGGTCGAATAACCGGCTACTTCCAGCCGCCGCGGTACGATGAGCAGGTCCAGGTTGGATACGACGGGGAGCATGATGCTCGACAGGGAAATGGGGATAGCCAGGATGACCAGGCGCTTTAGGATGTGCTTGATGCTTTCCTGCTCGAATGTCGGCCCGTCGACGGGGAGGGTACGCTTCAACTTATAATAGTAATAGACCAGGACCAGCCAGGCCGCAAACCCACCGGCGCCGGCGCCGAGACTGGCACCGCCGGCGGCATAATCGAGGCCGTACGGCAGGAGGAGCGCGGCGAAGCCGAGCATGACGACGACGCGGACCAGCTGTTCAACGATCTGGGAAATGGCTGTCGGCGTCATTTGCTGCCAGCCCTGCAGATAGCCGCGGTAGCCGGCGATGATCGTCGTAAAGAAGATGGCCGGTGCCAGGGCGATGAGCGAATAATAGGCCCGGCTTTCGCGGATGATGTGTTCATCGATGAGGAAGCTGGAACCAAAGAACATGAGGATACTCAAAAAAAGTGCCGTCGTACAGAGCATGGACAAGGACACGTGGAAAATGCGCTGGGCGCCGAAATAGTCCTGTTTGGCTACTTTTTCAGCTGTAATGATGGAAATTGCAATCGGCAGCCCGGCACTGGAAATATCGAGTGCCAGCAGGTAAATCGGGAAAGCCATCTGATAGATGCCGATGCCTTCACCGCCGAGAATACGGGACAAGATGATCCAGTTGATACTGCCAATGGCTTTGACGACAAAGCCCGACAAGGTCAGGATCAATGTGCCGGAGATAAACTTGTTTGCCATGATAACCCCTTAACTCTATAAAATTTTTACCAACATAACAACTAATTTTAGCACATTTGCCAGACCTTGTATATAGTGAAGTGTTAGCCGCCAACCTCTCCGGCCCGTCGGGCCACCTCCAGCCCGGCTCTCCGTTTTGGCAGCCGTCCTGCGTTTCCCTGCGGTCAACGCCTGACGGGCCAAAAAGGGCCTATCAGGGGAGGCTTTCACGAGCTACGAACTACGAGTCACGAGACACTAGCCGCGTATTCGCCATTATTCATGGCGGGCGCCCCACGTGGCGCCCCTACGAGCCACGAACTACGAACCACGAGCCACGAGCCACGAGCCACTAGTCACTAGTCACGACCTGCAGTCTGCGCTCTCAGGATATCCATGAATTCTTTGCCGGTAATCGTTTCTTTTTCGTAGAGGTATTTGGCCAGGGCATCCAGGGCCGGGCGATGGTCTTCGAGGATTTTCTTGGCCTTGGCGTGTTGTTCCTTGACGACAGAGACGACTTTGGCGTCGATGTATTTCTGCGTTTCCGGCGCGCAGGCCAGGGACGTATCGCCGCCGAGGTATTTATTGGTGACTGTTTCCATGGCGACCATGTCGAATTCGTCGGTCATGCCGTAACGGGTGATCATGGCCCGGGCCAGCTTGGTCGCCTGTTCGATGTCGTTGGAAGCGCCTGTCGTGACCTGGTTGAAGACGACTTCTTCCGCAGCCCGGCCGCCGGTGAGGGTGGCAATCTTGTTTTCCAGTTCTTCCCGGGACAGGATGTATTTATCCTGCTGGTCGACCTGCATGGTGTAGCCCAGGGCGTCTGATGTGCGGGGGATGATGGTGATTTTCTGGACCGGTGCCGAATGGCTCTGGAGGGCAGCGACCAGGGCGTGGCCGATTTCGTGGTAGGCGACGGTCTTCTTTTCGTCGTCCGACAAGATGGCGTTCTTCTTCTGGTAACCGGCGATGACGACTTCGATGCTTTCTTCCAGGTCGGCCTGGCTGACGGCGTCGCGGTGGTCGCGGACGGCGCGCAGGGCCGCTTCATTGACGATATTGGCCAGTTCGGCGCCGGAAGCCCCGGCGGCCATGCGGGCGATAGTGTGGAAGTCGACGTCGTCGCCGAGGGCGACTTTCTTGGCGTGGGCCTTGAGGATGGCTTCACGGCCAGCCAGGTCCGGCAGTTCGACAGGGACGCGGCGGTCGAAACGGCCTGGCCGCAGCAGGGCCGGGTCCAGCGATTCCGGCCGGTTCGTCGCGGCCAGGATGACGACGTTGTCATCGGCGTTGAAACCGTCCATTTCCGTCAGCAGCTGGTTCAGCGTCTGTTCCCGTTCGCTGTTGCCCATGGCATTGCCCGTGCGTTTCTGGCCGATGGCGTCGATTTCGTCGATGAAGATGATGCACGGCGCCTTCTGCTTGGCCTGCTGGAAGAGGTCGCGGACCTTGGAAGCGCCCATGCCGACGAACATTTCGACGAATTCCGACCCGGCAATGGGGAAGAAGGGCACACCGGCTTCACCGGCGACGGCCTTGGCCAGCATGGTCTTGCCTGTGCCCGGCGGGCCGACGAGGAGGACGCCTTTGGGCATCTTGGCCCCGATTTTGGCGTATTTATCAGGATGATGGAGAAAATCGACGATTTCCGACAGGTTTTCCTTGGCTTCGTCTTCACCGGCGACGTCATCGAAATGAATGCCGTTGGCCGACGGGACGTAGACCTTGACCTGGTTCTTGGCGCCGAACATGAGCGAATTGCCGCCGCCGCGGTTCATGAGCTTGCGGTTGAAATAGTAGCCGACGCCGAAGAAAATCAGGATCGGCAGAATCCAGGCGATGAGGAAGTCCGTAAAGGGCGAATCCTTTTCCTTGATGACTTCATTGAAAGAGACATTGGCCTTGTGCAGCCGTTCCGTCAGCTGCGGGTCGTTGACGACGCCCGTGCGGTATTCATTGCCGTCCTTGTCCTTGAAGAGAATCTGGTTCTCTTCGATTTGGACGTCGGCGATCTTTTCGTCTTCCGTCATGTTCATGAACGTCCCGTAATCGACCTGTTTGACACTCTTCGAATCATAATAAGGCCGGGCGATGGCGTTGAACATGAAAATGACAGCCAAAGCGACGATATAATAGAATAAAATCGGTTTCTTCTTTTCTTTGACTTCTTTCACAATCCATCACATCCTTTTGGTAAAATAAGCTATACTTTTATTGTACACCCCTTGCGGGACCTGGCAAGAGGGAACTGCCTTGCATATTCCCGGTGGATGTGCTAGGGTAAAAGAAAATACACCAAGAAAGTGATGAAGCATATAATGAATATATTAACCGTAGAAAATGTAAAGAAATCCTATGGCCTGCGCGTCCTCTTCGACGACGTGACCTTTGCCATCGACGGCGGCCAGAAACTGGGCCTCATCGGCCTCAACGGCGCCGGCAAGACGACGCTCCTGAAAATCATTGCCGGCCTGATCGACACCGACAGCGGCACGATCTGGCGCAATCCCAAGGCGCGCATCCATTACCTGCCGCAGGAACCGCAGTTCGTGCCGGGCCATACGGTCCTGGAAAGCGTCCTCGACGGCGACCTGCCGGTCATGAAGCTCCTCCAGCGCTACGAAGAAGCGGTCCAGCGCGATGACGATGCAGCCGTCGTCGCCCTCAGTGCCGAAATGGACGAACAGCAGGCGTGGGAACTGGAAGCCCATGCCAAGATCATTCTCAGTAAGTTGGGCATTTCCAATTTTTCCCAGTCCGTCGACGAATTGTCCGGCGGCCAGCGCAAGCGCCTGGGACTGGCCCGGGCCCTGATCATGCCCTGCGACCTGCTCATCATGGACGAACCGACGAACCACCTCGACGACAAGACCATCATGTGGCTCGAAGAATACCTGCGCGACAGCAAGGCCGCCATCCTGCTCAGCACGCATGACCGCTATTTCCTGGACTGCGTTGCCGATTCCATGATCGAACTCGACCGGGGCCACGTCTATACCTATACCGGCAATTACGGCCAGTACCTGGAACAGCGCCAGGCCCGGCTCGAACGGGAAGAAGCGAGCGAAGCCAAGCGGCGCAACCTCATCCGCCGTGAAAAGGCCTGGATCCAGCGCGGCGCCCAGGCCCGGTCGACGAAGCAGAAAGCCCGTAAGGAACGGTATGAACAGCTCTGCGCCATCGAAGCGGGCAAACCCATCGGCGAAGTGGAAATGTTCGACACGTCCGTCCGCCTGGGCAAGACCATCATCGACATCGACGACATGGCCTTCGGCTACGACCCGGCCCATCCCTTGTTCCAGCACGTGACCTATCACGTCGTCAAGCACGACCGCATCGGCATCATCGGCGAGAACGGCGTCGGCAAGTCGACACTGCTCAAAGTCCTGGCCGGCCAGCTGGCGCCGACGGAAGGGACAGTCACTATCGGCCAGACCGTGCGCTTCGGCTTCTTTACCCAGCAGCTGCCCCAGTTCGACGAAGGCATGCGGGTCATCGACTACGTCCAGGAACACGGCCATTTCGTGACCAACCAGTTCGGCCAGCGCATTTCGGCGACGCGCCTGCTGGACCAGTTCCTGTTCACTGAAGAAATGCAGTATACCTACATTGCCAAGCTGAGCGGCGGCGAACGGCGGCGCCTGTACCTGCTGCGCCTGCTCATGGACCAGCCCAACGTCCTCCTCCTGGATGAACCGACGAACGACCTGGACATCCCGACCCTGACCGTCCTCGAACGCTACCTCGATACCTTCCAGGGCGTCGTCCTCGTCGTATCCCATGACCGCTACTTCCTGGACCGGGTGGTTGATAAACTTTTCACATTAGAAAAGGGGACATGGGACCGCTTTTACGGTGACTATAGTGAATACTTGGAAGAAAAATACAGCCATCACCAAGAAAAGAAAAGCGAAAAGCCCATTTCACCTTCTATTACTAAAACGAATATTACGCCTACCAAAGCAAAAGCCGGCCTGACGTCGCGGCAGGAAGAAGAATTGCGGCGCATCACGGAAGAACTGCCGCGCTACGAAGCCATGCTCAAAGGCCTCAATGCGGCTATTGCCGCCGCCGGGAGCAATTACGAAGAAGTCGAATCCCTGCTGGCCGAGCAGAAGGAAACGCAGGATAAAGTCGATACGCTGACCGAAAGATGGTGTGAGTTAGAAGACTTAAAATCATAGATTACGGCGATTTTTCTTAAATATTACAAAAAAGCATAGAAATTATGGAAAAATAGGCAGATGAATTACACAAAAGTAATGGAAATCCATGCCACTTTGTATTATCCTATAGGTAATGAAGTTTGTGATAAAATGTTACATAGTTACTGATTTTCAAACTTACTGAATTTCTGACCGAAAAGGAGTATCTGCATATGCCTGAATTTCATTCCCGTTTTGAAAAAATTGACCGTCGTGTTCCCATTGATGAACACAACTGTGCCGTTCAATTTGATGTGACGAAGTGTAAGAACTGCACCTTATGTCGCCGGGCTTGTGCCGACACACAGACTGTGTTGGACTACTATTCCCTGTCCAGTACAGGCGACATGCCCATCTGCGTTCACTGCGGCCAGTGTTCGTCTGCCTGCCCCTTTGGTGCCATCGTCGAAGTCAACGATGTCGACAAGGTCAAGGCAGCCCTGAAAGACCCTGAAAAGATCGTCATCTTCCAGACGGCTCCGGCTGTCCGCGTCGGCCTGGGCGAAGCCTTCGGCATGGACCCCGGTACCTTTGTCGAAGGGAAGATGGTCGCTGCCCTGCGTACGCTCGGTGCGGACTATGTCTTCGATACTGATTTCGGCGCCGACTTGACCATCATGGAAGAAGCGACGGAACTCCTGCACCGCCTGCAGTCCGAAGAAATTCCTATCCCGCAGTTCACCAGCTGCTGCCCGGCCTGGGTCGAATTTGCCGAAACCTTCTACCCCGACCTGCTCCAGCATCTGTCGTCGACCAAGAGTCCTATCAGCATCCTCAGCCCGGTCATCAAGACCTATTTCGCCCAGCAGAAGAACATCGACCCCAAGAAAATCGTCAATGTCTGCGTCACGCCGTGCACGGCCAAGAAAGCGGAAATCCGCCGTCCTGAACTGAGCGCAGCCGGCCTCTTCTGGGATGAACCGGAAATCCGCGATACGGATATCTGCATTACGACGCGTGAACTGGCTCAGTGGATCCAGGACGAAAACATCGATTTCGCCAACCTCGAAGACGGCCAGTTCGACAAGGCCTTTGGCGAAGCTTCCGGCGGCGGCCGTATCTTCGGCAACTCCGGCGGCGTCATGGAAGCGGCTATCCGCACGGCTTACCACATGTTCACGGGTCGTCCGGCACCGAAGGACTTCATCCCCTTTGAACCGGTCCGCGGTCTGCAGGGCGTCAAAAAGGCAACGGTCATCTTCGGCCACTTCGTCCTTCACGTCGCTGCCATCAGCGGCCTGGGCAACGCCCGCGCCTTCATCGACGACCTCATCAAGAACGACTCCTTTGAAGACTACTCCTTCATCGAAGTCATGGCCTGCCCCGGTGGCTGCATCGGCGGCGGCGGCCAGCCGAAAGTCAAACTGCCGCAGGTCAAGAAAGTCCAGGAAGCCCGGACGGCATCGATTTATAAGAGCGACGAAGAAACGGACGTCAAAGCCAGCTGGCAGAACCCGGAAATCGAAGAACTCTACGAAGCCTTCCTCGACGAACCGCTGTCGGAAATGGCCGAATTCACCTTGCACACCTACTTCTCCGACAAGAGCGACCAGCTGGGCCGCATGAAGAACCTCACGCCCCAGACCAACCCCATGTCGCCGAAGTATAAACCCCCGACAACAGAAGAATAGGCGGCCTAAAGGGCGCCTTTGTAGGGGCCGTCCCAAAGGGCGGCCCGTTGTGGGAATCCCGCATGCCCTATTAATAGGAGGGGTGGCCCAAAGGGCCGGAGAGGTTGAATTTCTTAGTAAAAGCCTTCGTAGGGGTCGCCACGTGGGCGACCCGTTAGGGATTTGGATGTTTTTTTAGCAAACTAGTCAGGAAATCTACATATTTCATAGCGGGCGCCCCACGTGGCGCCCCTACAGAAAAGGACCTGTCGTATAAAAGACAGGTCTTTTTTTGCTCCTAAACAAGATATTGACAATTAATATCATGAAATGTATAATGACTATGTACTCATTGGAACAAGCCATGTGATAAATGGGACAATGTGGGCAAAACCTTTATGTAATGCGAGAGGAAACTAGGCACACTCGACCGCAACGGATAGGGGACGCCTTCATCGTGTCATGCTTCCAGGCTTTCACACAGAGAAAGAAGGTCATATTGATGAAAAAGAAAATCGTTACATCCTTAGCCGCTATGATGGCTGTCGGCGCAGCCTGCGCTTTTGCAGCCAACCCCTTCGTCGACGTACCGAGCGACAGCTGGGCTTATAAATCCGTCGTCGAACTCGCTGACGCCGGCATCATCCAGGGCGTAGACGGCTCTTATTTCCAGGGCGAACGCAACATCACCCGTTACGAAGCCGCTGAAATGGTCGCCAAAGCCATGGCTCACATGGACAAAGCGTCCGTTGAACAGCGCGCCCTCATCAACAAATTGGCTGATGAATATGCTGACGAACTGAACAACCTCGGCGTCCGCGTCAGTGCCCTGGAAAACCGCGTGGGCAACGTAAAACTCAGCGGTGATGCCCGTATCCGTTTCCAGCACCAGAGCGCTGGTGAATCGAATGGGCAGGCTGGAGCAGGGTATAAGAATGATTCTTCCTGGGATTACCGCGTCCGCGTCCGGGCCAATGCCAAGGTCAATGACCGCACGACCGTAACCTACGGCATCAGCACGGATGACATCAACTTCGCCGATAACGGTGCTGCCAGCGACAACAAGAACATCTTCACTGATGACGCTAAAGTCGACTACAACTTCGGCGGCGACCATTGGAACCTCAGCGTCGGCCGTACCGATACGTACATCCTGGGCGGTGAAAACGCTTACGGCTTCCAGTATGGCGACGTCTTCGACCGGGCTGAATTGAAATACACCAACGACCACTTCGCAGCTACGGCTGGTTATGGTAAATTCAAAGCCGGTGACATTGCAGGTACCTATGATGACGATGGTAACCTTACGATGGACGGTGTCAAGACAGGCTATGGCGAATTGGAAGGCTTCTTCGGCGGCGGCCGGGCAGCTGGTTCGGCTGTTGGCGTCTACTACAATGACTTCACCGTAGCTGGCGGCGAAGGCAGCGAAAAATATGGCGACGGCTTCCGCGCTGACGACCTCTGGGGCGCTTATGCCAGCCTCAACTTCGGCAAATGGAACGCCTTGGCTAACTATGAAAAAATCAACAGCAACAACAGCTACCTCGATGCAGGCGATACGAAAGATCCGGAAGTATGGATCGGCAAATTGACCTACGGTTCGGCTGACAGCGATGCCCGCGGATCCTGGGATGCCTGGGTCGAATACATCAACTCCGACAAGGGCGCGCTCCTCGGCGGTGCGACCAACTCCTGGCGCGATGACAGCGTCCTGGATAACGTCAAATCCTGGGGCGTCGGCATCGACTACACCCTGGCCAAGAACGTCATCCTCACGGCAGCCCAGACCTTTGGCACTCAGACCAAACACGGCAATGCCGCTGACCCTGACGAATTCACCGACGTAGAAATCAACTTCTTGTTCTAAAAAAGGCTCGCCTCATAGGAGAGCTGGCCGCCGAAGGCGGTCTGAGAGGTTGTCTTATAGGGACTGTTTCATGAGGGTATCTGCCATCATGAAACAGTCCTTTTTCGCTAACTGCTAACTACTAACCCCTAGCCACGAGATAAAAATGATTGCTAATTTTTTATATTATGTTTTGTAGGGGCTCGCGCGTGGCGAGCCCGCCGGGTACATGTGAAATACTTGTGAACCGGATTTGCGTGAACGGGCGCCCCACGTGGTCGCCCCTACAGAAAATAATTGCCAATTCCGCCCGAATCGTTGTATAATGAACAAGTTGAAACAGTTTAGGATCGTAAAGGAGAAGATACTGTGTTGAAAAAATTGTGGATCCTTCCGCTTATGCTGCTCGTCTTCCTGATACCGATGGTATCGGCCCAGGCAGCGGCTAAGCCGGAAATTACCAATGTGCGGACGGCAACGCGAACAGATGCCAACACGCCTTTTGTTCGGACCGTCCTCGATGTCAGCGGTAAGGCCAATCCCAAGCTATACATCGATAACTCCGGCGAGTATGTTTTCGTCACTTTGCCTAACACAGGGATTGGCAAGAATGTGGCTAAGAGCTATAAGCCCAACAGCAACGTCATTTCCCGTGTCACCTTATCGTCTCGCTCGTCGAGTACGGACGTGACCATCAAGGTCCCGCGGGCCGTCACCAAGAATGACGTCAAAGTCTTTACCCTTCCCGGGGCAACAGGCAGTAAAGTATCGAGCCGTGTCGTCATCGACATCAACGATAAATCGGGCAAGCTCAAGCAGTGGAGCCATTGGGGCGATACCAATATCGGTATCAAAGGGGCGACCAAGCCAGCCCAGAGCTGGAAACCGTCGTCTACCAAGCAGCCGGCAACCAATGTCCCGGCCTATAGCAGCAGCAAGACCTACAGCCTGACCAAGGGCCTCCAGGGCAAGACCATTGCCATCGACCCCGGCCACGGCGGTTCAGACTCCGGCGCTGTCGGTACGTACTCCAAGGAAAAGGACATCACCCTGGCCATTTCCAAGAAAGTCGCAGCCCTGCTCAGTGCAGCTGGTGCCAATGTCATCATGACCCGCACGACCGACGTCGACGTCTATGCACCGTATGACGGCGCTGTCGAAGAATTGCAGGCCCGCTGCAATATCGCCAATGCAGCCAAAGCCGACGTCTTCGTCTGCATCCACATCGATTCCTTCGATTCCCCGTCAGCAGGAGGCGTCACGGCCTATTACAACAGTAAGACCCCGTATGACTACGGTCTGGCCAACTACATCCACCTTCAGAACATGAAGGCGACGAACTTCGCCGACCGCGGCGTCAAGACGGCCAACTTCTACGTCCTCTTGCACACCAACATGCCGGCAACCTTGCTGGAATTGGGCTTCATCTCCAACCCGAACGAAGAAAAAGCCCTCAACTCCGATGCCCAGCAGCAGAACTTTGCCGAAAGCATCGTCAAAGGCCTGGCCGACTACTTCAACCATAACGGGAATTAAGAGAAAAGTTTGTAGTTCAGAGTTTGTAGTAAAAAAGCGTTGTCCATAAGGACAGCGCTTTTTTTTGGAATCATGGAATGAACGCAGTTCGCCGGCCGCAGGTGGCAGGTCGCAGGTCGCCGCGGTCCTGCGGACCGCAAAAAATACACGGCCCATGGCCTTGTGCGTAGGGGACGCCCTTTAACCTCTCAGACCGCCTTTGGCGGTCAGCTCCCCTATAAAGGGAGCCTTGTGCAGCCCGCTAGGGAGATTTCATCACAGCCCATGCTGGTATAATGGTAGGCTTTTATGCACCACGAGCCGAGGGTCACTCGAGGCGATGTCGTTCTTCTGAATCTATTGCCGCGTAGCGGCATTTGAATCCGAGGCGGCCTGCGGCCTGCGACCTGCGAACTGCGACCTGCGGGGCCGCCAGGCCCCACGAACCACTAGCCACTAGCCACTAGCCACTAAAAACTTGACATCGCCCCTTGTTTATGGTATATTAGGGAAGTCGTAGCATAAGTGGCTATGGATAAGCCGCGTGGAGAGGCTCACAAGTTCCCGCAAGGGACGCCGTATTCAGCGAGTATATTGATGAGGAGGTGTCACTCATGTACGCTATTATCAAAACAGGTGGAAAACAGTATCGTGTCCAGGAAGGCGACAATATTTTCGTCGAAAAACTGAATGCCGATGTTGATTCCAACGTAGTATTCGACCAGGTATTGGCAGTCGTTAACGACGGTGATGTTAAAGTAGGTACTCCCGTTGTTGAAGGTGCTAAAGTAACTGCAAAAGTATTGGCTCAGGGCAAAGAAAAGAAAGTCCTCGTTTTCAAATACAAAGCAAAATCCAACTACCGTCGTCGTCAGGGCCATCGTCAGCCGTTCACGAAAGTTACAATCGAAAAGATTGAAGGCTAATGATTACCATTACGATGCATCGCGATAAGAAAGACCGCTACACGGGCTTTACCATAAAAGGCCATGCCGATTATGACGAAGCCGGCAGCGATATCGTCTGTGCCGCCGTATCGGCGTTGTCGCAGACAGCCTTGTTGGGTCTCATGCAGTACGCTTCGCATGACGTACCGTATGAAGTAAACGATGGCTTCTTATCCGTCCAGGTCCCCAAGCCCTGTGAAGCCTCACAGATCATCTTAGGGACTATGGTAGCAGGTTTGGAACAAATTGTACGGCAGTATGGAGAATACGTCGTACTCGACTCATAGACGTCAGGAGGTGGACGGAATGTTCAATTTCAACTTACAGCTTTTCGCTCATAAAAAAGGGACAGGCTCCACGCGTAACGGCCGTGATAGCGAATCGAAACGCCTTGGTGTAAAATGCCATGACGGCGTCATCGTTAAAGCCGGCAACATCATCGTTCGCCAGCGTGGTACGCACTTCCATCCGGGCACGAACGTAGGCATCGGCAAAGATGATACGTTGTTCGCTACGGCTGCAGGTAAAGTTGCTTTCGAACGCGCTGGTAAATACAACCGCAAAGTTAGCGTATACCCTGTAGAAGCATAATCAGCTTGTAGGGAAGAAACCGTGTATAAGGGCTTAGGCCATTATGCACGGTTCTTTTATTTTAAAAGTTTTACGTTCGTCGTTCATCGTTCATCGAAAAGGGAGGTAATTTTTAGACCCTTCACGACCAACGATGAACGACCTACGACGAACGTAAAAAGGACTTGCCGCATAACGGTAAGTCCTTTTTTATGTCAAAAAACACTTGTCGTCTCCTCAAAATCCTGTATAATAGAGGATGTATGTACTTTGATTAAACTCAAGCGGAGGTGTTACGCCATGCGCGTTAGTGTCAATGGAGAAAACCGTGAGCTCCATGTCTATGACCGGTCTACGGGCGTCGATTATGCCAAACAGATCCTCTGTTCCCAGGAACAGCTGGTCACGGACATGTACGGCGAGTTCGTCCTGACCGAAGAAGAATACAACCACTGGACCGAACTGCTGGCCATCCAGCAGGAATCGGAAGACCTGCTCTTTGAACTGAAAGACGTCCTGGTCAAGCAGGAACTGGATGATTACATGTATGAAGAAACGAAATACATGACGACGACCATCGAAACGATCCATATGGAAAATATCTGTATCAAAGAGCTGAAAGAAGCCCTGGAAAAAGGCGATGAAAAATGGCTGACTGAGAACCATTTCATCAAGACCCTGAAAAACGTAACAAAATAAAGGAAGTCTTATGTTGAAGAAAATATGCTCGTGGATCATCGGCGTCATTCTCACCGTCCTGGTCCTCCTTATCGGTATCTTTGCTTTTTGGTATTTCGGGTCGACGAACTATCACCTGACAGGCGTCCCGGTCCTGAACTACCATCAGGTCAATAATAAATTCAACACCGTGCTGACCATGAAGCCGGCTAACTTTGACGAACAGATGAAATATCTGCACGACAACGATTACCATTCCATTACGCTGGAACAGTTCGATGCCTACATGCGCGGCGAAGGCGACCTGCCCGACCGGCCAGTCCTCATCACCTTTGATGACGGCTACGTCGACAACTATGAAAACGCCTATCCCATCCTGAAGAAATACCACATGCGCGGCACCATATTCCTGATCATCAACCTCATGAATACGCCGGGCTACCTGACCTGGGACCAGGTCAAGGAAATGTCCGCCGACGGCATGGAATTCGGGTCCCACACCATCAGCCATAAGCCCCTGACCAGCTTTGACCGGGCCGGCGTGCGTCACGAACTGCAGGATTCCAAAGACATCATCGAAAAGATGACAGGGAAACCGTGCCACTTCATCGCCTTCCCGGAAGGCAAATATAACGATATGGTCATGGAAGAAACGCGGGGTGCCGGCTACCGCTACGCCTTTACCGTAGAAACAGGCCGTGACTTCCCCTGGGACGACCCGTATGACCTGGACCGCGTCCCCATGTTTGAAGGCCCTATCAGCTTCAAACACTTCCGGTTCCGCCTGACCTTCAGCGCCTTCAGCGCGCTCCTGTGGAAGACCCATAAATACTTTGAACACATAGAAATGACCAAAGATTTGGCCCAACATATCCCGCAGCCGTAAAAAAGTCGCAGTTATTCAAAAAAAGAGCATTTTATGAAACCCTTGATAAGGGATTTCGTGGAATGCTCTTTTTTTTACAAAAATTTTTGTGTCATATTTTGTTTATATAATGTTAATACTATATATTAACTAATTACAAAATAAAGAATAAAAATATAATTACAAACAAGAGTAATGACTGCTGTAAAAATAGATAAATCGCGTAATAAAGCCTTTTACAAAGAAAAATAAATGCTATAATGATGTCGAAAAATGCACATATTATTTACATAAAAATGCAAAATAATACACAACAAGAAGCAAGACAGCATTGACGGCAGCTGTGCTGCTGGCACTGGGAGCATTTTCGTTTGCAGGAATGCCGGAAGTACAGGCAGAGGGGGTGGCTAGTAATTATAACAATGACTTTATGACGGCCAATGATACCTATTGGTATTGGAATAGAAAGAATGGCTGAGATACAAAGGCATATACGTTGACCGACTGGTTTAAGAATCGTGCACGAAAAGATTTGCCAAACTATCAAGGTGCCGGTGCAAAGCAGCCTGGTGCCATTACAGGAGGCTTATTCGCACAGGCAGGCATGCAGACCGTTACTATCGGCAATCGCAATGCAGGCCAGTCCATGGGCAGCGTATTCATCGGTGAACATAGCGGGTATGATGATAAAGCCAGTAATGACCCACAAGGATTGGGGAATAATTATGTAACATCGGTTGGCTTCCAGTCCGATGCAATAGGTTGGGGCTCCATTGCTATTGGCTCCAATGCGACAGCAAAGAACTTACAGATGACGGATAAATATGTGGTATCGATAAAGGACGATGAGGATCATGAGAAGAATAATGTTCATGAAATAGAGGAGAAGCCTGAGATCAGCGGTGCTTCCGTTGCATTAGGCTATAGTGCTCAGGCGCAAAACGGCAACATCGCCATTGGTGCGTACTCTGAGGCAACTACAGACCTCAGTGCCGACACCAGTGACAAAGCGAGATCCTATTTAACAGATAAGACTGCAACGTCCTATGTATCCGTAGGTAAAAATGATGTCCAACGCCGCATCTCAAATGTCGCTGACGGTGCCGCTGATTCTGATGTAGCTACAATCGCTCAGCTGAAGGCAGCTACGGGCAGTGGCTTCCATTTTTATGGCACCAAAGACACAGACGTGCAGGCGACGGACATTCAGAAGGATACGGATATCAATAAAGATGTAGACCTCAATAACTATAACGGTGGCGGTGCAGCCGGGGAGAAAACGGTAGCCATCGGCTCGAAAGTCGTTGTCACCGGTGACCGTTCTAATTCTGTCGGCTACGCCAATACGGTAAAGGGCACGCTGTCCGATGTATACGGCAATGGCAATACGATTGCTAAAGACACGCACAACGCCGTAGTCCTTGGCAACAGCAACAAGGTCGGCAGTAATTCCGTTGCCATCGGTACCTGGAATAAGGAAAAAGCCACGAACAGTGTTTTTATCGGCGGGAATGATGTCAGTACGACTAAACCAGACAGTGGCTCTTCAGGTTCTCCTTTTACTGGGTGGGAAGCTGGTCACATGAATCCTGATGGCACTTGGATAACGGACGACGGTGGCGATATCCGTGTATCGGATTCAGGTGAGGTCGGTAATGGAGAAGATCTTGGCGCCAAGAAGAATAATACCGATGGGAATACTGGTTGGAACGATAATGACGCGTCAGTAGCAGCCAAAGCAGCTGACTTTGGTTTTAGCGTCCCTGGTGGTAGTACGGATACGTCTGGTAGCACAGGCTCAACAGGTACGACGACTGATGAAACAATTGACAAAGTCACAGTGGTCGGCAAAGATGCAGATGCTAGCGGCGTAGGTTCCACATCCCTTGGCTATGGTGCAAAGTCGAACAACGGCAATATCGCCATTGGTTATAATTCTCAGGCAACTACAGCTGCTAGCACAAAGGTTGGCTATCTGACGAATAGTACGGCACCGAAGTCCTATGTGTCCGTTGGTGATGGCAAAGAGAATAGCGATACCCAGTACCGCCGCATCACCAACGTAGCCGACGGCTCCGATGCACAAGACGCCGTCACTGTCGCACAGTTGACTGAGGTGTCTAGATTTCTGTCTGTCAAATCTGGATGGGGCATCAACATCGATAAGACGAATACCATCAGCCTGAAACACAATCTCGGCACGGGTTACAATGATAATGAAGCACAAGGTATGATCATCGGCGGCTTGGTTGAGGAAAGAGATGCTGATAAGCAATACGGTGCTTCTGATGCAAATTCTGTCATCCTTGGTGCTGGCAAGGGACTGGCATCTGGCAAGAGCAGCGTCGTTGTCGGTGGCTTGGACAATGTTGCTGCCGGTGCTTCCTCTGTGGTTGCAGGCGGCGACAATAACGATGCTATCGGGAATCAGTCCTCTGTATTCGGCGGACGTGATAATACAGCCACAGGCATAGCGTCGACGGCTGGTGGCGGTATCATGAATGCCGCCATTGGTCAGCAGTCAGCTGTCCTCGGCGGTTCCAATAATTACGTATTGGGAGCGAATGCTACCGCTATTGGCGGCTTAGGACGAGACTATGATAATGGTAAGGTGGTCTACGACAGCGCGGTGCGTGGCAGTTCTTCTGTAGGCATTGCTGGCGGTTCTACTGGTGCGGACGCAACAGGCGCTCTGGCCGCTGGCCATCAGGCAGTCGTCACCACGGCCAATGGTACGGCCATCGGCTATCAGGCGACGACGGATGAAGCAAACACCATTGCGTTTGGCCATGACGTAGGCGATGTCTCCGGCTATACCATCAACTGGAAACAGTTGCCTAAGGGGCAGACCAATGCCGATGGCACGACCAACGACTATACGCAGGCCCCGGAATCTGTAGCCGAGAATACGTATACGACAGCTGCCTACAACCGCCTCGTCAAAGTCGCCGATGGTAAAGATGACCACGACGTCGTCGTCATGGAACAGCTGAAGGACTACACGAAGACGGATGCATCGAATATCGGTGCCAACCTGAAGGGTGCGGATGGCAAGAACGCTGCTTCTCCCGACAAAATCAAAGAAAATGAGAAAGCTTGGGGCATAGCGCTCGGTACGGGCGATATCAATACTCCGTCGGGCATGCTGGTTACCGACACGGCGCTCCATAATGAACTTCGCCCTGAAAATGGCAACTATGTGAAAGCTAATCAGACTACGGCGCAGAATTTGACGGCATTGGATACGCAAGCAGGAATGAACACCACAGCTATCACGAACCTGAAAAATCTGTCGAACATCACGGATGCTGGCAAGACAGTCATCAAAGATATGGCTAAGGGCGCTGTGAAGGTCGTCCAGGGCAAGAACACAACGGTGACGGAAGGCTCGGAAGGAGACGCCAAGACGTATGCCGTCAATGTAGATGACAGCGCCATCAAGGGGGCTGTCCAGGGCGACTTGGACAAGAAGGCCAATGTGGATGCTACCAACGTCCAGGGTGAAAACCTGACGAAGTGGCAGGCTGCTCTCGGCACGGGTGCCGTCACGTCCGGCAATACGGGCCTGATGACCGGCGGAGCCGTCTACAACGAAGTCCGTCCAACGACGGATGGCACGTACGTCAAATCGACGAGTACGACGGCTGCCAACCTGACTTCTCTCGACACGCAGGTCACGACGAACACCGGTGACATCGCGACGAACAAGACGGACATCAAGAACCTCAAAGATCTGTCGAACATCACAGATGCCGGCAAGACAGTCATCAAAGATATGGCTAAGGGCGCTGTGAAGGTCGTCCAGGGCAAGAACACAACGGTGACGGAAGGCTCGGAAGGAGACGCCAAGACGTATGCCGTCAATGTAGATGACAGCGCCATCAAGGGGGCTGTCCAGGGCGACTTGGACAAGAAGGCCAATGTGGATGCTACCAACGTCCAGGGTGAAAACCTGACGAAGTGGCAGGCTGCTCTCGGCACGGGTGCCGTCACGTCCGGCAATACGGGCCTGATGACCGGCGGAGCCGTCTACAACGAAGTCCGTCCGACGGATGGCACGTACGTCAAGTCTACGAACACGACAGCCACCAATTTGAAGAACATTGATACGCAAGTTGCGACGAACACCGGCGACATCGCAAAGAATAAGACGGATATTGCCAATAACAAAACCGCTATTGACAATATCACGAAGAGCATCAGCGATTTGGGTGGTAATGCCGTTCAGTATGATGCAGATTCCAACAAGCAGAAAGTCACGCTCAAGGGCGATGGTGGTACGACCATCACAAACGTCAAGGACGGTGCTCTTTCTGAGAAGTCGACGGATGCCGTCAACGGCAAGCAGCTCTTCAACGAGCAGCAGGCCCGCGAAGCAGCTGACAAGGCGATCAACGACAAGATTGGCAGCCTTGACAAGAATGGCAACTACATCCAGAAGGACGGCAGCATCTCGAGCAATCTCAGCACGCTTGACAACAAGGTCAAGGAGAATGCCGACCACATTGCTCAGAATACGAATGACATCAAGAGCCTGAAGGATAGCAGCTCGACGATCAGCAAGGAAATCGAGACAAAAGCTGGTAAGGACCTGGATAATATCACGGATAAGGGCAAACAGGTCATCAAAGACACGATGAAAGCTGACATGGATAAGAAAGCCAATGTTGATGCTTCGAATATTGAAACGTCGAAGTGGGCTGATAAGCTTGGTACGGGTAAAGTTGCTGAAGGGTACAAGAACCTCATCAACGGCGATACGGTACATAATGCAATTCACGAAGCAGAAGGTCGTAACCCTGTCCAGTCCAATGGTCAGACCATTACAATTGGCAGTAAGGATACGGCTACGAAGATTGATGTCAGCGGCAAGGATGGTAAAGGCAATACGACGGGCCGCGTCATCACCGGCGTCGTCAGTGATGCTAACAACCCGAACAGCGCAACAAATGTCGGCTACGTCAACGGCCTCACGGCTGCCAATACGCAGCAGATTTACCGCGACATGAACAACGCGTACAGCCGTTTGGATACGAACATCAACAGAGCCGCAGCCGGCAGCAATGCTTTGGCAGCCCTCCATCCGCTTGATTTCGACCCGGCTGATAAAGCAAGCTTCGCCGTCGGCTATGGTCATTACCATAACGCCAACGCAGCCGCTGTCGGCGCCTTCTACCAGCCGAACGCCAACACCATGGTCAACATGGGCATTTCCCTTGGCAACGGTGACCCGGGCTTCAATGCCGGCGTCTCCTTCAAGATTGGCAAAGGCTCCACATACAACGGCGTCAGCAAGGCCGAAATGGCACAGACCATCCATGACCAGGCTGCAGAAATCTCGACTATCAAAGCCAACGATGCAGCTAAGGATAAACGGATCGATGCCCTGGAAAAAGAAAACCAGGAAATGAAGAAACAAATCCAGGAAATCCTGGCACGTCTGAACGGATAAAAACCAGTGTCTAAGTACTGAAAGTACAAAATGAGAGGCGCTGTTATACCAAATAATGATCGCTTGGTGTGACAGCGTCTTTTTTTTAAATCATAAGAAAAATATTTTATTATATTCATAATTTGTAGTTTTCTTATATTTAAAATATATTAATATTATTAATATGAATATCATATATTTTATAAAGAGAAAAATTTTATAAGCTAATAAATGGTTAAAATAAGCTTTATTTTGCATGTCTATATGCTATAATAAAGTAATAGTTTTGTTACAAATGCATTTGTAATTATATACTATATATGCATGTATTTACCAGAAAGGAGCTATTGTATTATGAATCGAACGTATAAAGTCATTTGGAACAAAGCTAGACGATGCTATGTCGTTGTATCAGAATTAGCTAAAGGCCAATACAAATCGTCCTGTAAGAGTGAACATATAACCGAAAGTGTTTACCGGGCGGATAATACCACTGTGACGGATAGCAATGGAAACGAAGTCACGAATACAGGTCCGAAGAATAAAGATATCAACGCAAATATTACTGATAAGAAAAATAAGGTTACTGACAGTAGCAATGCTGAAATCGTCGGTGATAACAATACGGTTACTTTGGCATGTGGACAGACCATGGTTTTTGCCGCAAATAACACGACAAATAACACGACTGGCAGCTTGGGCATCGTTCTTGACGGTGATAATAATACCGTTCACAGTTCGAATTCCATTACACTTGGTAATAGGATCAGTTCTCTTGGTGGAGCGAATGTCGCTATTGGATACCAAAGCAAGGCAGGTAATCAGAAAAACCCGATGGGCCCAAATCTTGCGAACGGTGCAACGGCAGTTGGCACCGGATCGCAGGCAGTCAACTATAGAGCAGCGGCTTTTGGTGATTGCACAGTTGCTTCAGGAACAGATTCTATTGGCATAGGAACTACAGCCCAGGCGACAGGCGATCGATCCATATCCGCAGGGCTTTTATCAAACGCATCAGGGGTGAATGCCATTGCTGTCGGGGATAAAACCATCTCGAGCGGCAATGATTCTGTTGCCATTGGTGAAAAGGCAAGTGCAACGAACAGTCAGTCCATTGCCATTGGCAGCGCTTCTTCTGCTTCCGGTTCCTACAGTGTGGCCATAGGGCAGAAAGCTGAAATATCTGTTGAAGGTGGCGTAGCCCTCGGCTATGGCAGTCAGGTAACGAAGCGGGATATCCTGACATCGGATGGCCATGACGGTGTCATTTCTGTCGGTAAATCGATTGGCCAGTCCGGGGAAAAGGGAATGACACGCCGTATCATCAACGTCAAAGCAGGTGTCAAAGCAACGGATGCAGCTAATGTTAGCCAGCTGACGGAGCTTAAGGAAGGCGAACATATCAGCATTACAGACAGTGCAACACTGAACGAAAAGGGACAGACCGTTAAAACGATTTCTGTTAAAGTAGACGGTCAGATAGAAAAAGGAAATACGGGTATTCTTTCTGGTGATACTGTCTATAAGGAAGTCCATGTTGATAAGGATGGAAACTATATTAAGTCTGGTTATACAGTAGCCGAAAATTTAAATGCACTCGATGGAAAAGTAAAAACAAACGCTGATAATATCGAAAAGAATGGTCAGGCCATCGAAAAGAACTCGGCTCGCATTGATACGAACAGCAAGAATATCGAGAAGAACGGTCAGGCCATCGAAAAGAACTCGGCTCGCATTGATACGAACAGCAAGAACATCGAAAAGAATGGTCAGGCTATCGAAAAGAACTCGGCGCGCATTGATACGAATGCCAAGAACATCGAAAAGAATGGTCAGGCCATCGAAAAGAACTCGGCACGCATTGATACGAATGCCAAGAACATCGAAAAGAATGGTCAGGCTATCGAAAAGAACTCGGCACGTATTGATACGAATGCCAAGAACATCGAAAAGAATGGTCAGGCCATCGAAAAGAACTCGGCACGCATTGATACGAATAGTAAGAATATCGAAACATTACAGAAGACAAAGGCTGATACAAACCTGTCCAACATTACGGATGCTGGTAAAACAGTCATCAATAATATTGCGAAGAAATCCGTTAAAGTTGAAGCTGGCTCAAGCAACGTGAGCGTAACGAAAAATGACGTGGCAGATGGTCCGATTACGTATACGGTGGATATTGCCAAAGAACTCAATGTAAATAGCATTACGGCGAAGATGGTCACATCTGATACGACCAAGACAAAGGTACTTTCTGTCAGTGAGACGGCTTCGATTGGTGATGTGACAATCAACAAGGGCAATCAGGGCACAGTCAATGGCCTCAAGAACACGACTTGGGATTCCACTAAGATTACACACGGTCAGGCCGCTACGGAAGATCAGCTGCAAGCTGCGACCAAGAACGCCGTCAACTATGACGGTGATAACAGCAAGACCATTACGCTGCGGGAAGATACGACTATCAATAATGTAGCCGATACGACGATTGAACAGGGTTCTAAGAATGCTGTCAATGCCGGGACAATCTACAATGAAACGCGTGTCGCCAAAGACGGGACATTCATCAGAAAGGCTAATACGGCTGGTGAAAACTTAACGGCTTTGGATCATCAGGTGGCTTCCAACACGGAATCTATTTACCATATCAATAACCGCGTTTCCAACTTGGATAACCGCGTCAACAAGGTCGGTGCCGGCGCAGCGGCTTTAGCAGCGCTTCATCCGCTGGACTTCGACCCGGATGACAAGTGGGACTTCGCTGTCGGCTATGGTAATTACCGCAATGCCAACAGTGTGGCTTTCGGCGCCTTCTATCGTCCCAATGAAGATACCATGTTCAGCCTGGGCACGAACTTCGGCAACGGTGAAAACATGTTCAACGCCGGCCTGAGCTTCAAGATTGGACAGGGCAGCGGCATCACGACGTCGAAGACGGCCATGGCCAAGAAGATTGAAAGCCTGGAAGACACGGTCGATAAACAGGATAAGAAGATTGCCGAACTGGAAGCCCTGGTCAAGGAACAGGGAGAAATGATCCGTCAGTACGTCGGCAAGAAATAGAGGGATATCATGGCACAGACAACGATTTGTATCCGCATCGACGCGGATTTGAAAAAAGACTTTGAAGCGTTTTGCGACTCCATCGGCATGAGCATGTCGACGGCAGTCAACATCTTCATCAAGAAATCCGTCGGGGAACAACGGATCCCCTTCGAGATTACAGCTAAACGGAATAGCGAAAAGTCGTAAAATAAAACAGGGTCTTGTCGCATGTGTGACAAGACCTTGTAAGTGGCTAGCAGATAGCTTTAAATTTAAAGGCTTTCTTTGCAAACTACAAACTCCGTACTATAAAGAAAGGGACCACGCACGATGATAGAAAATGATGTGACCCCAAAAAGTTAGACCTTGGTAACGAGACAGTTTTTACTGTCTCG
>ERZ773248.827-NODE-827-length-33046-cov-20.513079_pt1 | contig 33046 bp, 29 predicted proteins | sample MGYA00580518_ERZ773248 | MGnify/ENA primary metagenome ERZ773248 (study PRJEB29015, sample SAMEA2737762) | human gut metagenome | biome: human gut; feature: human-associated habitat; material: faeces | place: China | collected 2012 ...
GCAGACGGTCCAGGCCGCGCACACTGCCCGCCGACACCACCGCGGTCAGGTTGGCCGCCATGCCGGCCGCCGCCAGGGTCTGGAGCCCGCGGGCCGTCGCCTGGAAGGAGGGCTCCCCCTCCGGGGTGCGGCGGGCGGCGTTGTCCGGGCCCACCCCGTCCAGGCTCACCCCCACGGCCACCCGCCGGGCCCTCAGCTCCCGGCAGAGCGCCGGTGTGAGCAGCGTGCCGTTGGTCTGGATGGCGGCGTGGAACCTCCGTCCGGAGGCCCGGCCGAAGTCCAGCACCTTCACCGCCGTGTCCCAGCGCAGCAGGGGCTCCCCGCCGGTGAACTGGATGCGCAGGGCTCCCCCCGGCGGGCAGGCCAGAGCCACGGCCTCTGCCGCCCGATCGGGGGAGAGATCCTCACCCGCCGGCCCGCTCCCGGCGTAGCAGTAGCCGCAGGCCAGATTACAGCGGTTGGTGAGGCGCAGCACCAGGGTGTCCAGCCCGCCCTTCATTGAAAGCCGTCCTCCATCACGCCCTCCATGTCCATGTAGATGCGCCGGATGGCCCGCAGCTCCTCCTCACCCGCCTGCCACATACCCCGCTGGTGGGCCTCCAGGAAGCGTTCGCTCATCTGGAGCACCGCCGCGTCGTTGACCTGCTCCATCCACCGGCGGGTCTCCTCGTCCAGGAGGAACTGCCGCGCCATGGCGTCGTACATCCAGTTGGAGGCCACCTCCGCCGCCGCGTCCCAGCCAAAAAAGGTGTCAAAGGTGGTGGACAGCTCCTGGGCGCCCTTGTAGCCGTGGCGCTTCAGGCCCTCCAGCCACTTGGGATTGAGGATGCGGCTGCGCATGACCCGGGCCAGCTCGGTCTCTACACGGGCGGTCTCCGGTCGGGCGGGGTCGGCGGTGAGGCCCGCCACGGAGACGGGCCTCTGCCCGCTGCAGTCCCGGACGCAGGCGATCAGGCCGCCATGATAGCTGTAAAAATCGTCGCTGTCCAGCATGTCGATCTCCACCGACGACTCGTTCTTGATGGTCATCCCCACGGAGGACAGCTGGCTGCGGAACAGCTCCGGCATGGCCTGGCCGTGGAAGCGGCTGCTGTACCCGTGGGCGCTCCAGAGGGTGTAGACCTGGCTCAGATCCCTCCAGCTCTCCCAGTTCTGGCTGTGGATGGCCTTGCTCACCCCTGCGCCGTAGGTGCCGGGTGGGCAGCCGAACACCCGCAGGGATGCTTGCTCCAACGCCTCATTTTCGCTCAGGCCCTCGGCCACCAGCCGCTTCCGCTCCTGGTCGGTGTGCTTTTTGACAAAGTTCTGCTCCGGGGGCTCATCCAGGCCGGCCACGGCCAGCACCGCCCGCTCCACCAGCTCCACCACGTTGGGGAAGGTGTCCCGGAACAGGCCGCTGATGCGCAGCACCGCGTCGATGCGGGGGCGGCCCAGCTCCGCCAGGGGGATGGGCTCCACCCCCACCACCTTGTCCGTCTGGCCCAAATAGCGGGGGCGCACACCCATCAGGGCGAACACCTCTGCGATGTCCTCTCCGTTGGTTTTCATGCACTCGTCGGAGTAGACCACGATCGCTACACTCTCCGGCCAGGGTTCCCCCTTCTGGGCCCGGTAGGCGTCGACCGCCTGCTCCGCCAGCGCCTGTCCCACCGTCCATGCCGCCCGGCTGGGTACGGCGGCGGGGTCGATGGCGTAAAAGTTCCGGCCCGTGGGCAGGATGTGGGCATTCCCCCGGGAGGGACTGCCTCCGGGCAAGGGCGGGACAAAGCGCCCCTCCACCCCCGCCAGCAGCAGATCCAGCTCGTCCGTGGTTTGGCGCAGCCGGGGCGCCGCCTGGGTGCAGACAAAGTCCAGCACCCGCGCCAGCGGGGTGGTGTCCCCCGGAAAGCCCTCCTCCGCCAGGAGCTCCGCCGCAGCCTCCGGCCGGTAGCCCTCCGCCGACAGGCGGGCAACGAGCCGCCGGGCCGTCGCAATCGCCCCGTCCACAATGCGCAGGGCGGTGCGCCCGTCGGGGTAGAGCCGCTCCGGCGCGGCCCGCAGCTCCTCGGGCGCCCACCCCTGGGCCAGCAGTATGCTGTCCTCCAGGGCGGGCACGGCGCCGTTTGGCACCCGCACCAGGGCTCGGGCCAGGTGGTCGAAGCGCTCCCCCTCCGGGGGCTGGCCGTAGATGTGCAGGCCGTCCCGCACCAGGGAGGTCTTGATGCGGCTCACCCAGCGGTGGAGGCGGGCCACCCCCTCCTCCGGCTCGGCCTCCAGATCCGCCCGCTCCAGCTGGAGATCGGTAGTCACCTCCAGCTCCTCCGCCAGGGTGAAGATCCGCTCCAGCAGTGCGGGCACCTGGGCAGGCCGGGCCTGGCGGGCGTGATAGTAGCCGTCGATGGCCTCGTCCAGATCGGTGAGGCCGCCGTAGGTGTCCGCGTCGTCCATGGAGGGGATCAGGTGGTCGAGTATGCAGGCGTAGGAGCGGCGCTTGGCCTGCATCCCCTCCCCCAGGATGCTGATGTTGTATATGTAGAGGTGGGGCACCCCGCCGATGCAGATGTCGCCGAAGCAGCCGGAGGACAGGCCGATCTCCTTGCCCGGTAGCCACTCCAGGGTGCCGTGGGTGCCCACGTGGAGCACCACGTCCGCCCCGAACACCTCGTCCACCCAGCGGTAAAAGGCCAGGTAGGAGTGGGGCGGGGTGCTGTCGGTGCTGTGGTAGAGCTCCTCCGCCCGCTCCGGCGCCGAGCGCATGGGCTGCACCCCCACAAAGAGGCTGCCGTTTCGGATGCCGGGGATGACGATCTGGCCGCCGGACACCATCACGGTGCCCGGGGCGGGGCCCCAGCTCTCCTCCATCTGGGCCCGAGTCTCGGGGTCAAGACGGTCGAACCACCCCTGATACTGCTCCGCCGGCACCGTGGCCTCCGCCCGCTCCAGCGCGGCCTCCGGGGAGAGCCAGCGGTTGTCGTTGGTCACCGCTGCCCGGATGCGGGCAATGATCTCCGCCCCGCTGGAAAAGGAGTAGGCTGTGCGCAGGCCCTGGCTCTCCAGGGCCCGGACCACCCGGAATACCGTCTCCGGCGTGTCCAGGCCGTGGGCGCTGCCGATGGTGTCGCTGCGGGGCGGCATGTTGTGAAAGATGACGGCCACCTTTTTCTCCGGCATGGGCTTGCGGGCCAGTTCCGCCCAGCGGCAGGCCAGCTCCGCCACCCTCGTCACCCGGTCGGGCAGGGGGCGGCACACCTTCCGCCCGTCCGCCGTCCGCTCCGTCACCGCGTAGGGCACGGAAATGAGCTGCCCGTCAAACTCCGGCTGGTAGACGCACACGGGCAGGGAGACCAGATCCAGGCCCCGGATATCCCGCCGGTACTCGTCAGCACTGAAGTAGGTGGTGAGTCCCTGGATCACCGGCAGGCCCCAGTTCTCAAACACGCTGGCGGGCACCTGGCCCGCCCGGGCCTCCCGCCCGGCCAGGGTGGTCAGGCTGAAGCCGTAGGACACCACCAGCGCCCCCGGAATGGGGGTGCCGTCCGCCCTGCGGTAGAACCGCTCCATCCGGTAGAGGATGCCCTGTTCCGCCCCGTGGTCGGCGGCGAAGGAGTCGGACAGGGCATATGGGACGCACCCCCGGGCCTGAATGGCCCGCAGCAAGGCGTCCACATGCTCCAGATTGCCGGTTCTGGCGTAGTGGTCGTGGATTAGCACACCGATGACCGGCCGGGTCTCGGCGGCCATCCGCGCCCGGTACTCCGCCTCCCTCTCCGGCGGCAGGAAGCCCTCCAGGGTGTACACCCCCTGCCCCCGGGGCGGGCTCGGAGGGCTGAGGGGATAATCCCCGCCGAAGCGGCCGTTGAGGGCGCAGAGCACCAGCCCCTCCAGATCCGCCGGGCTCCCCGCCTGGTAATAGCTGTCCAGCGCGGCGTAGAGGGCCGGCTCCAGCCCCAACCTGGGGAGCAGCTCGGCCAGCTCGTCCCCCATGGTGGAGGTAAAATAGACCGGCCGCCCCTCCAGCGCCTCCCACAGCCGGGAAAAGCAGTACAGGTTCTGAATCGAGCCATGGGAGGCCAGAAAGGCCATGTCCGCCGCCGCGCCGTCGGCCAGAAGGGCCCGCTCCAGCCCGGCGTCGGCATTTATCTCCCTCACGGAGTAGACCCTGCCCTCCACCGCGCCGGGGTACCGGCGCTCCAGGGCGGCCAGGGCCTGAGGCAGGGCCCAGAGCCGGTATTCATTCATGAGCACGAAAAGCAGCTTTACCATAGACGCCTCCTTAACCCGCCGCCGGGCTGTGGCCGCGCACCAGCTGGGCCAGCGGCCTGGCCCGCAGCTCCTCCACCCGGTAGCAGGGCGCCCCCATCACCTGGGCCACCTGGGCCGCCAGCCCCAGAGAGACAAACTGCCGCTCGGTGTCGATCACCACCGCTGGGATGTGGGCCTCCGCCACCCGCCGGGCGGCCCGCAGGGCCTCCTCCACCGGGTCGCCGCCCCGGCTGAAATTGGCCCGGCCGTCGGTGATGAGCACCAGCAGGGGCAGGGAATCCCGCACCCGGCGGCGCTGCCGCTCCAGCATGCGGCGGGCCTCCTCCAGCCCAGCGGCCAGCGGGGTCCGCCCGCCGGTGGGGAGGGCCTGGAGCTCCCGCTGGGCCAGCTCCACGCTGCGGGTGAGCTCCAGCACGGCGGCGGCCTCCCCGCCCCGGAAGGCCACCAGCCCCACCTGATCCCGCTTCTGGTAGGAGTCCATCAGCATGGAGAGCACCGCCTCCTTGACCTCCTTCATCCGCCTGGCCGCACCCATGGAGCCGCTGGCGTCCACGGCGAACACGATGTCCGCACCCACGCGGCTTTCCCGCACCTTCACCCGCAGGTCGGGGGGCAGGATGACCAGGCCGGACTGCCCGCCGCCCCGGCTCCACTGATAGGGGGCGGCGGCCCGCAGCGTGGCGCCCACCGCCAGATCTTCCGCCTTCCCCCGGGGGATGCGGTCGCCCACGGCCCGCCCCCGCCGGGTGGCGGAGCGGGTCTTGCTGCGCCGCCCGCTGCCCCGGCGGGCCAGGCGGTCTGCCCGGGTGGTGAGCAGGGCTCTCACCTCGTAGAGGTCCTCCCCCTGCTCCAACCGCTCTCGGGACGGCCCCTGCTCCGTGGGTGGCGCGGGGGCCTGAACCCCCTCCTGCGGCGGCCCGTCGGCGGGGTGAGACTCGTCCGCCGGTCCATCCCCGCCCCCGGCCTGTCCGTCCGCTCCAGATCCCTGAGGGGGCTCCTCCCCTCTCTCCTGTCGCGGGGGCGGGCCTTCGCTTCCCTCCCGCCTGCGGTGGGGCAGGGCCAGCTCCGCCGCCGTGTGGAGATCCTCCAAGTTGATGTAAGTGCGCCCGGCCAAGGCAGCCAGGGCGCGGGCGGTGTGCAGGATGGCCAGCTCCGCCCGGTGCCCGGCGGCGTTGGCCTGCCGGGCCAGCAGGCAGGCGGCCTGCTCCTCCGCCTCCCCCACGTCCACCTGGGGCAGCAGGGCGCGGGCGGCGGCCAGCTGCCCGGCCAGCCGCTCCTCCCGCCGGGCCCACTGGGCGCGAAAGGCGGCGGGGTTTTCCTCAAAGGCCAAGCGGCGGCGCACCACCTCTTTCCGGGCCTCCGGCTCCCGCTCCCCCGTTACCGCCACATAGAGGCCGAAGCGGTCCAGCAGCTGGGGGCGGAGCGTCCCCTCCTCCGGATTCATGGTGCCCACCAGGGCGAAGCGGGCGGGGCAGGTGTGGGAGATGCCGTCCCGCTCCATCCGGCACACTCCGGTCTCCAGCGTGTCCAGCAGGGCGGCGGTCAGGGCGGAGGGGAGCAAATTTACCTCGTCGGCATAGAGTACCGCCCCGTCGGCCCGGGCCAGCAAACCGGGCTGGAAGGTTCTGCGGCCGGTGCGCACCGCCGTCTCCAGCTCCACACCGCCCAGCAGCATGTCCTCCGTGGCGCTTACCGGCAGCTCCAGCAGGCGCACTCCCTCCAGGCCGCCCAGGGCCCGCACCAGAGTGGACTTGGCCGTCCCCTTTTCCCCGCACAGCAGCACCCCGCCGATGCGGGGCTCCACCGCCAGGCAGAGGAGGGCCTGCTTTGCCCGCTCCTGCCCCACCACGGCGGTGAAAGGATACAAGGGCCTATCCATAGAACAGCGCCTCCCAGTCGATGCCGGCATCTCCAGCCTGCTCAAACGGGGCCCGGCGCAGGCGGTGGGGCAGGGCCAGTTCCGCCGCCCGCCGCAGCTCCTCCATTCCGGCCTCCGTCCGGCCCTCCAGAGCCGCCAGAGCCCGTGCCGTCTTGAGCATGGTGATGTCCGCCCGGTGGCCGTCCACCTGGAGGGCGGTGCACACCCGGGCCACGGTATCGAACAGAGGCTCGGGCAGGGACACCTGGGGCAGCAGGGCCTGGGCCGACCCGATCCGACGCCGGAGGGCCTCCTGCTCCGGCGCCCAGCGGGCGCAGAAGGCGGCGGGGTTTTCCTCAAAGGCCAGGCGGCGGCGCACCACCTCCTTGCGGGCCTCCGCCTCCTGTTCGCCGTGCACCTCCACCATCAGGCCGAAGCGATCCAGCAGCTGGGGCCGCAGATCCCCCTCCTCCGGGTTCATGGTGCCCACCAGGATGAAGCGGGCCGGATGGCTGTAGGAGATCCCCTCCCGCTCCACGGTGTTGACCCCCATGGCGGCGGAGTCCAGCAGCACGTCCACAATGTGATCCTCCAGCAGGTTGATCTCGTCCACGTAGAGGATATTTCCATTGGCCTGGGCCAGCAGGCCGGGCTCAAAGGCGCGGACGCCCTCCTTCAGCGCCCGCTCCAGATCCAGGGTGCCCACCACCCGGTCCTCGGTGGCGCTTACGGGGAGCTCCACCACCCGGCGGCGGTAGGGAACGGCGCGGCGGGCCGGGCTGGACCGGCACTCGTCGCACAGCGCCTCACCATCCATCCGGCAGTGGAAGGGGCACCCCTCCGCCACCTCCACCTCGTCCATCAGCTCTGCCAAACCGCGCACCGCCGTGGACTTGGCCGTTCCCTTCTCCCCCTGGATCAGCACGCCGCCCAGGCGGGGCTCCACCAGGTTGAGCAGCAGCGCGGTTTTCAGCTTTTCCTGCCCCACCAGGGCTGAGAAGGGGTATTCGTATCGTTCCATTTGCGCATGACCGCCTTTCTGTATCGGGAAGATGAACGCAAAAAACCGGGGTCGGAGCGTGCTCCGATCCCGGTTTTCCTGCAAACAGTTCATCCCCCGCCTACGGGGGATATTCCTCTGCCGCACACTGGCTCCTGAGATCCGAAGAGCATGTCCTGTGCACGCAGCAGGCAGGTTTTCTGACTCATGCGTCTCCGTCCACGCCAGCCTTCCCGGCATTACCTGCCAGTGGCATTTTTGGCGGGACTCCGCAATTACAGCAGCGGCCCTGTGCGGGAGTTTCACCCGGCTTCCCTTTTCCGTCTCCACCCGGAGGGGAGACGCACCTGTGCGTTCGCTATTTTATTTGTAGCAACTTGATTGTATTCCCCATTTTATTCGTTGTCAATCGTTAATTTCCTTTCGGAGAGATTTTGCCCATTCTGAGGGGGAGGCGAACTGCCGTAAGTGCCTGCCAAACGCCTTTTGCGGGCGGAAACCCGCACCCACTTCTCGGGAGAAGCGCACAGCGTGCGGCAAAGTGCAGAGAGGGACAAGCCAGGGAGCGACCGCCGTCACGGCTGTGTCACCCCTGTGTGCCGGTTTCGGGGCAGGGGTGGGGCAGGGCCCCCTGAAACGGGATTTTGGCGGCGTTGGGCCGCGTGTGGGCAAGTGGTTCCTGGGCGGGAGGGTCACGGAAAATCTGCCCTCCCAGAGTAGCATGAATTCCAGAGAGAAAAGGCCTCCGGGGGCCCGATTCTGGGTTCTCCGGAGGCGTTCGATTTTCGTACTAGGATAAAGGACCGACGTCGGTGAACCGCCGCCGGCCCAATCACAACGCCCCGCAGTGCGGGGCGTGTCAAGGGGTTGCGGGATTTCGGCTCAGACCAAGCTTAGGTGGTCGCTGAAGGCGGAGTTCGAAGTTTTAGGTGGTCGGTAGTATTGAGAAAGGCAGTGTTACCAGCTGGTTCCAGCCTTTTTGACCGCCGCTGTGGGGGCGTTTGGGCTGGGGACATCCTTCCACGCCGGGGTACGCAAATCCTGCGCCACATAAAACAAAGATAGGGTCTTTTGCGCTGGACGGGAAATGATACGTTGTAACAAAGAAAAGGCAAATGATAATGTTCTGTTAACTCTGCGTCGTTGGCCTAGCTATTTCTCCTCTTCTGCGGTATGTTGTGTTGCTGCAAAGGAGGTAATAAGCCATGGCAAAACGTAGAGCCAACGGGAAGGGAAACCTCCGCAAGCGCAAGGACGGTCGCTGGGAGGGCCGGTACACCGCCGGCCGCGACCCGGAGACGGGCAGGGCCATCTACAAGAACGTCCTGGGAAAAACCCAGGCAGAGGCCAAGGCCAAGCTGAAACAAGCAATCGAGGAAGCGAAAGGACTGGACACGGCCAAGGTTGGCCGGTACACGGTGGGGCAGTGGATGGAGGTGTGGTTTGAGCACTACGCCAAGATAAAAGTACGGCCATCCTCCCACCAGACCTACCGGGGCTACATCGACAACCACATCAAGCCCAACATTGGCAAGGTCCCCCTGGAAAAACTCACTCCTCTGGAATTGCAGAAGTTCTACAAGAAGCTGCTGGAGCAGGGAAGGGCAGGCCGGCTGGAGTCCAGGCACCAGGCCAAGGGGCTGAGCCCCAAGACCGTGCGGAACATCCACCAGATCATCTCCTCTGCGATGAACTTAGCCAGGGAGCAGAAACTGATCACCGCAAATCCTGCGGAGGGCTGTGCCCTGCCCCGGCTGGAGCACAAGGAGATGAAAACCCTGCTGGTGGAGCAGCTCCAGTCCTTCCTGAGAGAGTCCAAGGACAGCGGCGTGTTTGAGCTCTACTATCTGGAATTGGCTACTGGGCTCCGCCGGGGAGAACTTCTCGGCCTGAAATGGGTGGACATTGATTTGGAGCGGGGTGACCTCCGGGTACGGCGGCAGATCGCCCGGATCAACGGCGAGGTGGTGGAGGCGCCCCTGAAAACGAAAAACGCCTACCGCACCCTGCCGCTGGCAGAGGATACGATAGGCGTTCTGGAGGCACAGAGGAAGAAAACGGGGAGCAGCTCCTGGGTGTTCCCCAGCCCAACGGGTGTGCCGATTTTCCCGGACAGTGTGCTGCATATGCTCCACCGGGTGCTGAAAGGGGCGGGACTCCCTAGGGTCAGATTCCACGATCTGCGCCACACCTTTGCCATCCTGGCCCTCCAGAACGGGGTAGACGTGAAAACGGTATCCGGGATGCTGGGACACTTCAGCGCTGGGTTCACCCTGGACACCTATGCCCATGTGACCACAGCCTCCCAGCGCCAGGCGGCCAAGACGATGGACGGTATCCTCTCTGGTAGTCTCCAGCCCTGAACGCTCCGAGATCCCGTATGGGTCACGGTTTGGGTCAGATAAAAACGGCAAAAATAATCAGCCAAAAAAGTGATAAAAACAAGAGGAAACCCGTCAGAATCCACGGATTCTGACGGGTTTATGGTTGCGGGGGATGGATTTGAACCACCGACCTCCGGGTTATGAGGTGTAATTCCCTCTTTTTACCTTTTTTCGCAGTCTCTCATAATTCTTGATATTTCAATGGTTTGCGGGTTTGCTTTTGCCGTAGTCTGTCATAGACTGCGGCGTTTTTTCATGTCCTTGTGCGCCAAATGTGCGCCAAGAGATGCGAAACTGTGGGCCCACACGGTGGGCATTTTGTGCTTTGTGCAGAACATAGAAAATCCGCAACATACACAACGGGAGAACTAATAGTTATTCTCTTTTTGCAAATATTTATCCACCAATGCGCTTATTACTCGTAACTACAGCACACTAGCGCACAATGTGCTAAAAAATACAAGAAACTTATTCGGCACAATACAACTGGTTTCCGGTCAAAAGCTAGGTATTGCGGAACAATATGAATCGTTGTACCATATCGTCAAAGGGTGCAAACAGGCATTCTACTTTATGAAAGGTTGTGTTTCAATGCGAATGAGAACGATTGACCAGGCCGCCGAGTATGTCAGGGTCATTGACCCGGATACAGCTTTGACCAAGACGGCGATCAGGCGGAAGGTGATTGCAGGGGAAATCCCCAGTTCAAGAGCCGGGCGGAAATATCTGCTGGATCTGGACAGGCTGGAGGAATTTCTATTTACTCCCTCTGGCTCTGGTGATACAGAGGTTATGAGGGGGTAAGCACATGGCGAAAGTAAAAAGAATGGCCCACCCGGATGCGGCAACATCCAGGCAGGCCGAGCGGGAAAGTCACTGGACTAGCGGCAATTCCCGAAAGAAGCATACCACCGGCGGCCCTGGTGGTCAAGAGGTGCGGTAATGACCAAAATAGAAAACCTTCCCGCCAAGCTGCGGGAAACCGGCCTGTTCTGCTGCTGGAGGTATGAGGAGGGGGAGGGAGACAAGAAGCCTAGAAAAGTCCCCTATAACCCCCGCACCGGCGGCAGGGCGCAGAGTAACAACCCGGACACGTTCGCACCGCTGGAGGTGGCTATGGCCGCCTCCGGCCCCTACGATGGCCTGGGTGTGGGCGTGTTCAACTCTCTAGGCGCTATTGACATTGACCATTGCATCGAGGAGACCGGCGAGATCTCAGAAATGGCGGTAGCCGTTATGTCGAAAATGCAGGCATATACCGAGTATTCCCCGAGCGGGCGGGGCCTGCGTATCCTGTTCAACGCCTCCGGTTTCCAGTACGACAAGGCCAAATACTACATCAAGAACGACGACCTCGGCCTTGAGGTCTATATAGCCGGGAACACCAGCCGGTTTGTGACCCTCACCGGGAACGCCCTGACGTCTGAGCTGGATCTGGAGGAGCGCGGGGAGCAGTTGACGGCGGTGCTGGAGAAGTACATGATCCGGCCAGCAAAGCCCACACTTTCAGCGGCTCCGAGCGGGCCGGTGGAGAACGCCGGGCCCCTGGACGATATGGCGCTGATAGAGTTGGCAAAGCGAAGCAAGAACGGCGCAGAGTTCACAAACCTGTGGGCCGGGGATACCTCCGCATACGGCGGCGATGACAGCCGTGCGGATATGGCCCTCTGCAATGCGCTGGCGTTCTGGACGGGCAGAGATGCGGAACGAGTTGACCGGCTATTTCGTCAATCCGGCCTGATGCGGGAGAAATGGGACAGGCCCACAGGGGGCAGCACCTATGGCGCGATCACCGTCCAAGAGGCGGTGAAAACCTGTGCTGTGGTGTATGACCCAGTGGGATACCGGCGGCAGGCTGCACAAGAGGGCGACGCTCTGGACTGGGGCGATAAGATTGGAAGCGGCCAGTTCGCCCCGCTCGACCCATTCAAGCCACCGGATACTTCAAGGCTTCCCGCTTTCCCAGTAGAGTGCTTGCCGCCTGTGCTGCGGGATATGGCCGTGGCCGCGGCGGAAAACCTTCAAGTGGCGGTTGACATGGCGGCGGTGGCGGAGCTAGCAATCATATCGCTGTGCGTGCAGGGGAAGTTCATCATCAACCCGAAACCCGGATGGCTGGAGCAACTGAACCTGTATACTGCGATTGTGGCCCGCCCGTCAGACAGGAAAACCCCCGTCCTCTCCCTCATGGCGCGGCCCGTCTATACCTTTGAGAAGGAAGAAAACGAGCGCCGCGCCCCGCAGGTGGAAGAATACAGGGCAAAGCGCAGAGTGCTTCAAAAGAAAATCGCCAACCTTGAGGAGCTGGCCGCAAAGCCCACACCCCCAAAGGGGAAGCCGGTCAATATGGATGATATAACCGAGCTTCAATATGAGCTTGCAGACCTGGAGCGGGAGGCTGTAAACCCGCTGCGGCTCCTGGCCGATGATACCACCCCGGAGGCCCTGGCTTCCCTCATGGCGGCCAACGACGGAAGAATGGGAATTGTATCCGACGAGGGCGGCGTCTTTGACATTCTGGCTGGAAAGTACAGCAACGGCAAGGCGAATCTGGATGTCTTTCTCAAGGCATACAGCGGCGCACCTATCCGAATAGACCGGAAGGGCAGGCCGCCCGAAAGCATCGACCATTCCGCGCTAACTATGCTCCTCATGGTGCAGCCCGCCGTGCTGGAGGCCATTATGGGCAACCAGGACTTTGCCGGGCGTGGATTCCTGGCCCGGCCTCTGTACTCGCTGCCACTCTCCACTGTGGGCCACAGGGTTTATGAATCTGCACCTATCCCGCCGCAGGTTGAAGGGGCCTATAGCTTGCTGGTAGAGACGCTCCTTTCTATCCAGGATATCGGGGAAGCACGGATCATCCGGGTAACACCAGAGGCGCACCAGGAGGCGAAGCGGTTCTTTGAGGCCCTGGAGCTCCGACTTGCGGACGACCTGGGAGACCTGGGGGATCTGGAGGGCTGGGGCGGTAAGTATCACGGCCAAGTGATGCGCGTTGCGGGTGTTCTGCACTGCTGCCTTTACGGTCAGCAGGCCGCTCAAGTGCCCCTCTCCGTGGAGACGATGCGGGCGGCGGAAGCGATCGGGGAATACTTCCTGGCCCACGCAAAGGCAGCGTTCCAGATCATGGGCCTTATGGAGGATCAGGAGACGAAGGACGCAAAGTACATCTTGAAGCGCATGAAGGAGGACGGGAAAACGGAGACCAGCAAGCGTGACCTTTACCAGCTCTGCCACAACAGATTCCCCAATGTGGAGAACATGGATGCTTGCCTGAGTATACTTGTTAAGAGGGGCTATATCTGTATCGGCAAAGAAAAAACTGGTGGCAGGCCAACAGAAAAAATAAAACTCAACCCCCAGTTGCAAAATATTCAATAGTTGCAAAAGCACCGCGAAGGGCGTGAAGCAGACCTTTTGAAATTATTGCAACCACATACACGCATGAAATTTCGTGCGACCCTCCCCCCTATCTGTTCGGTGGCGGAAACACCAGGGAGACCGGAGAGTGGGGGTAAAAAACAGCGTGCCACGCGCAAGGGATGGTGTGGGCCCAGGTGCAAAGGGAGGGGCTAATTTATCCCCCCCGGCCCCCTCTCTCCTTTTATGGGCGGACACGCAAGACCGACAGGCGGCCTCTGAGCACGAAAAAGTTTAGAAATGGGTGTTTGCCCCCCGTTTCAAATTCCCAAGCGCTTGTGAAAACTTGTGTTCTATCCGGAGATTCTGGAGGCCCTAAAAATGCGGGAGGAGGTGAAAAGCACTATGGACTTCGTACCAGTAGAAACCATGTGGGGTGATCGGGATATCTGGCTGACCATCGAGCGGGGGCCGGAGTTTCTGACCGCAGCGAAGGAGCTGAGCGACTATATCGCGGAGTTGCCCCTCACCGTGGAGCAAAACGACGAGCTGGTCAGGCTGACCGTGGCCCAGACTGTAGAGGCGGAGCGGAACGCGTTTTTTGAGGGGGCCCGGCTTGGCCTGGAGCTGGGCAGGGCCGAACAAAGAGCGAACGCTGAGTATCAGGCTATTTCGGACACCCTAAAAAGCAGCGTGTATGGTGAGATTTGTAATGCCCTAAAAAAGAACCGCCCCAAGATTGTATCATCTGTTACAATCTAAGAGCGGCCCCCGGTGTGGTGGAGTGTGAAGCTGTCACCCACATTTTACCACAAAAGGGGCAGCAAGACAATGACCAACGAGGAGCTGGCCCTGCAGATCCGAGCGGGAGAGCGGGGCAGAATTACAGAGCTGTGGGCCCGGGTGCGGCGCTTTGCCCTCTGGCGGGCCCGGAGGTGGGCAGCGTTCGGGCGGGGTGTCACGGTGGACGACCTGGAGCAAGAGGCGTTTATAGCCCTCCTGGACGCGCTGGAGCGGTGGAGAGAGGCGGACGGGCCCCTGCTCTCCGTATACGCCCTGCGGCTCAAGGCGGCATTTACAGAGGCCACAGGGCAACGGACACAGCGCGACCGCCTTGACCCGCTCGACCGGGCCCTCAGTCTGGACGCGCCACTGAGCGACGACCCGGACGCGGACACCCTGGAGGCCGTAGTGGAAGATCCGGCGGGGGCCGCAGCTATCGAGGAGGCAGAGGCCCACAGTGACCACCAGCAGCTCCACGGCATCCTCGGCCACGCCCTGGGCGCACTCCCGGCGGAGCAGCGGGAGGTGGTGCGGCGGCGCTACTACCGGGGCCAGACCGTGGCGGAGATAGCCACAGCCACCGGCACACCGGAGAAGGAGGTGCGCAAGCTGGAGGCGGCAGCCATGCGGGTGCTGCGGCATCCCAGGGTATCCCAAGTGCTGCGGGCGTACCGGTAAAGCCGTGAGGAAGCCGGGAAGATCCGCAGATTTCGCAGGCCCTAAAAGGGAAACGAACAACGAGCGAACAGAGAGAAAAGCCCCGAACGAAGCCTGAGTGAACCCTGAGTATCCGGAGATTTCGGAGGCCCTAAAAAGGCCCCCTTCCTCCGGAGTGGGGAACATGACCGGAGGGAAACGGCGTGGGTAGCCTTTTCCGCCCGATAAAACAAAAAGCGCCGCATGTATGGCCCTGTATGCGGTGCCCCCCCTGTGGGAATTTCAGGTTTATTCAGGTTTTCACGGTCAGAGGAGAGCCCGGCAGCACTCAGCCGCTGGGCCTCCAATGCTCACACCCACGCCAAACCGGATTACGTGTGAGGCTCTTTTTTGTCTCCGGGTCGGTACAATGCCCACACCCCACCACAGCAAACCAGGGGTAGGCCCCGGTATATCGGTAGTGCTGCACGAACCACCCGCAAGTTCCGCACCTTCGGCCAGGGCCGTAGTTCTCTACCAGCACAGGCAATTCCCGAAGGGCCAAGCACTCCCTCGCTGTAGCCTGTGCCCAGGCCCAGCCGTTGACGAACCCCTCCTGTTTCGCCGTGTAGGTGTGGGCGTTGACCAGCTCCTCCAGCTCCGGGTTATCCCCCATGATGGAGAGCACCGCGGCGGCGGCCTCCTGTTCGCTGTCCAGGCGCATATAAGCGGGGCTGTCGGTGCAAGCCTCAAACATGACCAGCAGGCTATCCACAGCAGCACACCCCCATACACAGCCCCAGGGCCAGCTTGAAGCCGTTTACAAAGCCCTGGCACTCCATAGCTACCCCGTAGCTGTCCACGTCCACCTCGTCGCCCACAGTGTCCACAAGGGCGCGCCGGGCCTGTCTGGCCTCCTCTGTGCGCTGGTAGTAGTCGCACAGGCTCGGGCCGTCCATCGTGTCCGGCTCCTCGCTGCTGGCGGCGTGGTACAGCGCGGTTATAATGTCAATCATTTTGAAGTGCTCCTTTCTGCTCCTTGCCTCCAGGCTTCAATCATCCAGGCCCGGCAAGCCTCGGCAAATTTATGTACGCCCTCATGGTTTTCATGGCGGGCCATAAGTTCATCCAGCTTGTCCAACCCCTTCACAAGAATATCACGATCCTGATTCAAGCCGTCCTCATAAGAGAGATTAAAAGCTTCCACCCAAGCAGCCACAGTTTCCCACTCGTTCTCCTTCAGTCTCCGGCCAATAAGCTGCTCCTGATAGGCTATAAACGCCTCCGGCGTAGTGGGGAAGGTAATCGCGGCCGCCCCGGTGTGTATTGTCTCCATTGGTATCTCCTCCATCTTGAAATCTGGAGGGGGCCGTGGTACACTATAGATACCGGGCCCCCTGGGCCTGTGTGTGGGCCTCTTGCATCTGGCTTTGGTCGGCGTTGATGCAAGGGGCCTTTTTAGCTATAGAATTTCCATTTCAACCGCAGCACATCGCCCCCGGCCTCGTAGACCTCCGCCTGTGCCGCCTCGATCTGCTCCATGAGCTGGTCGAACTCCTCGGGGCCGATGCGGTCAAGCTGTGCCTCCAGCATCTTCACACGGCAGACGGCCCGGTAGCGCCGCTGCTCCGCCTCTTTGAGTTCCTGCGGCCACGCCGCGCAGTGTTCACGTTCCATTATGGCCCACACCTCCCTCAGGCTACGCAGAAGCGGCGGGCGGTGCTGGTGCGAGTGAAGCGGGCCGCCACCTCCGGCAAGGCCGCTCTCAGGGCCGCGGCGTCCAGCCTGGAGGATGTGACGGGCTTCCAGGTGATTTTATACTCCCCGGCCCGCAGCTCCTCCCGCTCGCCCATGTGGGCCTTGATAACATCCCGGATGCCCTCGGCCTCTGCCTGGGCCTCCTCAATCAACTGCTGGAGCTGGCGCAGCTCCCGGATCTTCATTTCCAGTTCGTTTGTGCTCATGGTGTTTACCTCCTTGCAAAATAAAACAGACGGCACCGAATATCCGGCACCGTCTGGTATGTACTGTTTAGTTGGCTTTCTTTAAGTCAGATATTTCACGGGTGTGCTTTTTGAGCATGGCATAGTGTAGGTCAAGCTGTTCTTGCATTGCATCCAGATCTTCTGCCCCCGGTAATTTCTCCTTCAAAATGTCGAGATCTTCCGCCAGCAGATTGAACCTAGTTTGAACATCCGTGTCAAGCAGGGCCTTCACATCCTGCATGATTTCTTTCCGTTGCTGGGCTAGTTTAGCATCCATCATCTGGCCGATGGCCTCCAGCAGCTCCTTGTCTACCATCTTTATCACCCCTTGTCCTGATTATACGGTGTCGGATATTCGGTTGTCAAGGTTCGTGTCTGAGGTGTTGGCCCCCGGATAACACTTGCTCCTTGTTGGAAGCATCCCGGTGTCCTCATGAGTACGCCCTATCCGCTTTCGGCGGCTGTCGACCGCCGGGGCCCTGTCCCTCTTGACAGTATGAATTATAGCATACATACGACTATGTATCAATATGTAATACTCGCCAAACATGCGACCATGTATTTATGAAAATTGTATATAGTCCCATGTATTTTTGTGTGATATAATACAATCATGATGGGAGGGGGCCGGAAATTTTCCGCCCCCCAGGAAGGAGGTTAGCCGATGGAAGATAAAAAGAGCAAATACCCTGGTTTTACTGAGGCCCGCGCAAGAGCAAATAAGAAGTATATGGAACGGTTTGTTGAGGTCAAGGTCAGAATGACCCCGGAGCGGCGCAGCGCTGTCCAGGCCCACGCAGAGGCCCAGGGAGAGAGCACCACGGGCTTTATTAACCGGGCCATAGACGAGACTATGGAACGGGACAACGCCGCTCCTGGGGCCGCTGGTGAGGCCACAGAGGGAGAATAGCTGGTGGGGTGCGGCGTTTCACCGCCCCCTTGCGTCGCGCTTCACGACGGTATCCCCGGAGCAGGGAGGCCCACAGTGCAGGGTGTGGGCCGCGAGGTAACTATGGGTAACTTCGCGCTTTTGAGCATCAACCCCCAGTTGCAAAATATTCAATAGTTGCAAAAGCCCCCTATTCCATGAGCAAGACCGACCTTTTGCAACTTTTGAAATTATTGCAACCGAGGGTAGAAATCTGAAAACAGCTCTTCGCCCGCTCGGGGGGTGAGCTCAAAATTGAGCTTTCCAAAAAGAGGAAAGCCCAAAGTTGGGCCCTCATCCTGGCAGCTTCCAAAGCTGGGGGTGGTTCACACTAAGCCCAAGTGTGGGCCTAGTGGTCAATAGCGCGTCCGAAATTCGGACGCGCCCCCGGCACGAGGTCAACGGTATTGACTTTGCAAGTGACTGATAAAAAAGACCGCCCCCGGTGCTGTGAACACCAGAGGCGGCAAGAGCGATTCAGACCCAACAGAAGAATCAAAACCGCGCCCCTATTGTACCATACCGGGCGCGGGTGGACAAGGAGTATTCTATGGCAAATATCAAGAGGTTAGACGGCAAGACCGGAGTCAGCTTCAAGATTACCGTCGCAAAGGGCCGTGATATGGCCGGAAAGCAGATCCGGCATTATAAGACCTGGACACCAGAGCGCCCCATGACAGAGCGGCAAATGGAGAAGGAAGTGCAGCGGGTAGCGTTTGAGTTCGAGCGGGAAATCGAGCTGGGTTTCCAGGCAGACAACCGCCAGACCTTTGCCGAGTATGCAAAGTATGTGTTGGAGCTGAAGGAGCGGGCCGGGGACAAGTATCGCACCCTAGAGCGATACAGAGAATTGATGCAGCGCATTACTCCGGCCATCGGCCATATAAAGCTGGTAGACCTCCGCCCGCAGCACCTCAACGCCTTTTATAAAGCCCTGGGGGAAGAAGGGGTAAGCCGCAGGGCTGACAAAGCCCACACGGTTGTTGACCTCTCGGCTATGCTCAAAAAGCAGGGGTTGAGCCGGGCAAAGGCCGCAGAGGCGGCAGAGGTAGCCGCCACCACCATCACGGCGGCCTGTCAGGGAAAGCGGATTGAACTGCCCACCGCTCAGGCAATCGCCCGAGTGTTGGGGCAGGATGTGGGCAAGCTGTTCCAGGTGGAAAAAGAAAGCTCCAGCCTGTCCAGCAAGACAATCCTGGAGCACCACCGGCTGATCCGCACTATACTGTCCCAGGCGGAACGGGAAATGCTGGTGCCCTACAATGCAGCGGCAAAGGCTACGCCGCCAAAGGCCACAGCAACGGAAGTGAATTACTTCCAGGTGGAGGACGTTATCCGCATCCGGGAGGCCCTGGAGCGTGAGCCCTTGAAGTGGAAAGTAATCACCCACCTTCTCCTCATAACAGGGTGTCGCCGGGGTGAAGTCATGGGACTTCGGTGGAGCCGGGTAGACTTTGACAACAGCCAGATCCGCATTGACACCAATCTGTTATACTCTCCCAAGCGGGGCATATATGAGGACACCACCAAAACAAGCACCGTCCGCTTTATCAAACTGCCAGCCGAGACCATGAACCTATTGAAGCAGTATCGCGGCTGGTATCTGGAGCAGCGCCTAAAGAACGGCGACCGCTGGCGCGACACCGACTTCCTGTTTGTGAAGGACAACGGGGAACCGATGATTCCCGACAGCATAACGGCGTGGCTGCGCAAGTTCTCCATGCGACACGACCTTCCCCACATCAACCCCCATGCGTTCCGGCACACAATGGCTTCCATCCTGATCAGCGAGGGGAAGGACGTGGTGGCCGTCTCCAAGCGCCTGGGCCACGCGAAGGTAAGCACCACCACCGACATCTATTCCCACATCATCCGGCAGGCAGACGAACAGGCCAGTGAGTGCCTTGCTGACGTGATGCTCAGGCCCGCACAGAAAAAGGCCAGCGGGTGACACTGTGCGCCAAATGTTCGCCAAACGCCCGCTCGGGCTACCATCTGGAAATAAAAAGAAAACCCTGTAACCGTTGCGGCTACAGGGTTTCTTATGGTTGCGGGGGATGGATTTGAACCACCGACCTCCGGGTTATGAGCCCGACGAGCTACCAAGCTGCTCTACCCCGCGATATGGTGCCGGAGACCGGGGTCGAACCGGCACGGGATTCCTCCCACGGGATTTTAAGTCCCGGGCGTCTGCCAATTCCGCCACTCCGGCGTGGAGGGCTCCAGTCTCTTGCTTTTGAGTGCTCAATTAGAATACCACAGCCAAAGCCTCTTGTCAACCCCTATTTTTAAAAAGCCGCCCGACAGGAATCGTATACATCTTTCCCTCCCTCCGGCATATACTGATATGTACACGACTTACGAAGGAGGTATCCCCATGCAACACACGCAGCAGGACGAAACCATTCTGCGCACCGAGCCAAAAGAAGACATAGATGACCTGATTTTCCGCGCCGATCCCGGCTGGATGGTCAGTGAGCGATAAAACCGCCCGCCCTCGGGCGGTTTTTTCCTGCCACTCTCTTTACAATTTCCACTCTTTTGGATATAATATGAGGGCTATTTTATGGAAATGAGTGTGGTTTTACATGCTTCAGTTTGATGAATACAAGGTAAAGCTCAACAATCTGCGCCCGGAGCTGGACGAGCTGGACCAGGCCTTGGGCCTGGAGACGGCCATCCGGGAGGTGGAGATGCTGGAGTCGGAGAGCGCTTCCGACGGCTTTTGGGACAACCTGGAGAAGGCCCAAAAGGTGCAGCAGCGGGTCAAGCAGCTACGGGACAAGATTGAGGGCCAGCAAAAGCGCAAGACCCAGTGGGACGACCTGATGACCCTGTGCGAGTTGGGCAACGAGGCCGAGGACGAGACTCTGGTTCCCGAAGTGGAGGAGGGCTTCGCCAAGCTGGAGGCCGAGATAGAGGAGGCCAAGCTGTCCACTCTGCTCACCGGCGAGTATGACGGCTCCAATGCCATCCTCACCTTTCACGCCGGCGCGGGCGGCACCGAGGCCCAGGACTGGGCGCAGATGCTCTTCCGCATGTACACCCGCTGGGCGGAGCGCCACGGCTACGTGTGCAAGACGCTGGACTACCTGGACGGCGACGAGGCCGGCCTCAAGAGCGCCACCATTTCCATCGAGGGTGAGAATGCCTACGGCCACCTCAAGAGTGAGCATGGCGTGCACCGGCTGGTCCGGGTCTCCCCCTTTGACGCCAACGCCCGGCGTCAGACCTCCTTCGCCGCGCTGGAGGTCATGCCGGAGATTCCCGACGATGTAGAGGTGGACATCCGCCCGGAGGATGTCGAGATGCAGGTGTTCCGCTCCTCCGGTGCCGGCGGCCAGCACATCAACAAGACCTCTTCGGCTGTCCGCCTGATCCACAAGCCCACCGGCATTGTGGTTTCCTGTCAGACCGAGCGCAGCCAGTTTCAGAACCGGGACACCTGTATGCGGATGCTGCGCTCCAAGCTGGTGGAACTCCAGATGCAGGCCCACGCGGAGAAGATCTCCGACATCAAGGGTGTACAGCTCAAGATCGAGTGGGGCAGCCAGATCCGTTCTTATGTGTTTATGCCCTACCAGTTGGTAAAGGACAACCGTACCGGCTATGAGACCAGCAACATCAACGCCGTGATGGACGGTGAGCTGGACGGCTTCATCAACGCCTATCTGAAGGCGGAGGCCACCGGCAACTGGGCTGAAAAATAAATTATTTCCTACACGAATCTTTTGAGCAGCGGGCTCATAAGATTCGTGTGCTTTTTGCACACTTTTTTTCTCCGCCACCTTGTATTTTTGTTTCCAGTTTGTTACCATTAGGATGCCCCAAAAAACGCCTTTCATAGGGAAAGGCAATGAGGAAAGGTGGAATGTTTTCTATGAGAAAACCCGCAAGCAAATTCCTGTCCCTGTTCCTCGTGCTGGCTATGGTGTGCTCCCTGTTCGGGGCCGCCTTTGCCGCAGAGGAAGAAACCGCAACCCCCTATGTCATTCCCGATGTCGATGGTAAGGTTGTTATTCTCCATACCAACGACACCCACGGCGCGGATCTGGACGAGGAGGGCGCTTCCTTCGGCATGGCCGGTGTGGCCCAGCTGAAGAAGGACTTCGAGGCCGCCGGCGCCGATGTGCTGCTGGTCTCTGCCGGCGACTCCATCATGGGCAAGCCCCTGGTGAGCGCCGACCAGGGCAAGAGCGCCATCGAGTTCATGAACGCCGCCGGTTATGATGCCATGACCGTGGGCAACCATGAGCTGGACTTCGGCATCGACAACCTCAAGGCCCTGGCCAAGGATGCCGACTTCCCCATCCTGTGCGCCGACATGACCACTGAGGCCGACGGCAAGACTGTCTTCGATTCCAACAAGATCTTTGAGATCGGCGGCGTGAAGGTGGGCGTGTTCGGCCTGGCCACCCCCGAGACCCTGACCAAGGCCGACGCCTCCAAGATGCCCGGCATCACCTTCCCCCAGACCGACAAGCTGTACGCCGTCGCCCAGGCTCAGGTCGATGAGCTGAACAAGGCCGGCGCCGATCTGATTGTCTGCCTGGGCCACCTGGGCATCGATGACGAGAGCATCGGCAACCGCTCCATCGACGTGTGTGAGCACGTGAACGGCATTGACCTGTTCATCGACGGCCACAGCCACTCCACCACTGCCGATATCATTGCCAAGGTGGGCGACACCAACGTGGTCAACGGCGCCAAGATCGTCTCCACCGGCACCGCTCTGGCCAACGTGGGCGTGGTGATCTACGATCAGGAGACCGGCACCCTGACCGACGAGCTGGTTCCCGCCGCCTCCTACACCAAGACCGACGCCGATGTGGCCAAGCTGGTGGACGACCGCAACACCGCCGTTGATAAGGTCTACGGCGAGAAGATCGCCACCACCGAGGTGGATCTGAACGGCTCCCGCTCCGGCGGTGCGGCCACCGATCCTGTTACCAAGGCCGAGATGACCTTCCCCGAGGGCGAGGGCGTCCGCACCACTGAGACCAACCTGGGCGACTTTGCCGCCGACGCCATCCTGTGGCAGGCCCGCCAGACTCTGGGCGAGGAGAACGTGGACGCCGCGCTGACCAACGGCGGCGGCATCCGCGAGGCTCTGGCCAAGGGCGACATTTCCAAGAAGAGCCTGCTGGCCGTCTTCCCCTTCGGCAACACCGTGGCCACCATCGACGTGACCGGCGCCCAGCTTCTGGAGGCCCTGGAGGCCGCTACCTGCACCACCCCCGAGGCCATCGGCGCCTTCCCCCAGGTGTCCGGCATTGAGTTCACCCTCAACACCGGCGTTCCCTATGTGAACGGCACTCAATACGCCAACTCTACCTACTACGCTCCTGCCAATCCCGGCAGCCGCGTCACCATCTCCACGGTGAACGGCAAGGCCTTTGATCCCGCCGCCACCTACACCATCGCCACCAACGACTTCACCGCCAAGGGCGGCGACACCTACGGCGTGTTCAAGATCGCCGGCGGCTGGAAGGATGTTGGCGTGTCCCTGGAGGACGCCCTGATCAACTACACCACTGAGGAGCTGGACGGCACCATCACCGCCGGGCAGTACGGCGAGCCCGCCGGCCGCATCACCATTGTGGACGAGCCCGCCAACTATCCCGCCGATCTGGAGACCGGCTCCTGGTACTACAACGCCGCCGTGTATGCTTTGGACAATGGCATCATGAACGGCACCAACAAGGGCTTTGAGCCCACCGGCACCGTCACCCGCGCCACCGTGTACCAGACCCTCTATAACATGGAGGGTAAGCCCGCGGTTGAAAAGACCACTGTGACCGGCACCGAGGGCAAGTGGTACGCCAACGCCATTAACTGGGCCGCCTCCGCCGGCCTGTTTGAGGGCACTGAGTACGGCACCGACACCGTAATCACCCGTTCCGGTATCGCCACTATTATCGCCGATTACGCCTCCTACAAGGGTATTACCGTGGACACCTCCGGCATGGCTATGAAGGAGGCTCCCGACTACGACTCCATCCCCGCCGCCGATCTGGAGGGCATGACCTTCTGCTATTATGGCAAGGTGATGACCGGTGACCAGAAGGGCAATCTGAACCCCAACGGCCAGCTCACCCGCGCTGAGTTTGCCCAGGTGCTCAAGAACTTCAGCGTCCTCAAGCCCACCTATGTGGAGACCGTGGTTTCCATCCCTGTAGCCGCCCAGGACGGGATCCCTGCCCATGAGATTCCCGCCACCCTGACCCTGCCCGTCTCCGCCTCCAAGGACGCGAAGGTCCCCGGCGTGGTGATGCTCCACGGCACCGGCTCCAACCGGGACGAAGCCGGCATGGGTTACGCCCTGGCCGCCCCCCGTATGGCCGCCGACGGCATCGCCACCCTGCGCATCGACTTCATGGGAAACGGCGACTCCACCGCCAGCTACCGGGATTACAACTACACCTCCGCCGTCATTGACGCCAAGGCCGCCGCGGACTACCTGGCCGGCCTGGAGACTGTGGACGGCGGGAACCTGGGCGTCATGGGCTGGAGCCAGGGCGGAACCGACGCCCTGCTGGCCGCAGAGGCCCACCCCGGCACCTTCCAGGCTGTTGTCACCTGGTCCGGCGCCCTGGAGCTGAACGGCGCCTCCCTGTTTGCGGGTACCAGCTTTGAGGATGCCTATGCCCAGGCCAAAAAAGAGGGCTTTTATACGATGACCTTTGACTGGCGGGAGCCCTTGGAGCTGGGTGAGCGCTGGTTCCAGGAGGTGGCCGAAACCAACATTCTGAAGGTAACTGCTGACATCAAGGCCCCCATTCTGGCCATCAACGGCAAGGACGATACTACCGTCACCCCCGATAACGCCGAGAAGATTGTGAAGGCCGCCGCTAACGCCGACAGCCAGTTGCTGCTGGTGGATAACTGCGACCACACCTACAACGTGTTCTCTGGCGATTTCACTGCCCTCTATCAGACGGTGGACGCCACCGCCGCTTTCTTCCAGGCGCAGTTGATCCCCGCTGCCGCCCAGGCCGCGGCCTGATTGATCTCCCCCTACACACCAGGCACCCCCGGAGTCCAACGGCTCCGGGGGTGCCTTCGTATTTCTTGCTTTTCCGTATGCCGGAAGCAGCAGCTCTTTTTAGCCCCGTCGACAGGCCACAGCCCTGCAAAAAGGCCCGGAACCAAATCGGTTCCGGGCCTTTTTTCTCTCTGGCTCAGTACATGCCGCCCATATCGGGGGCAGCCGGAGCAGCCGGAGCGGGGGGCTGGGGCTTGTCGGCCACCAGGGACTCGGTGGTCAGCAGGGTGGCGGCGATGGAGGCCGCATTCTCCAGAGCGGAGCGGGTCACCTTGGTGGGATCGACGATACCAGCGGAGATCATGTCCACATAGGTCTCATTATAGGCATCGAAGCCGTAGCCCACCTTGTCGGCCTTCTTCACATTCTCCAGCACCACGGAGCCGTCGATGCCGGCGTTGGTGGCAATCTGGCGCATGGGCTCGGTCAGGGCCTTGGCAATGATGGACACACCGGTCTTCTCGTCGCCCTCGGTCTCGGCCAGCAGCTTCTCCACGGAGGCGATGGCGTTGACATAGGCGGTGCCGCCGCCGGCCACGATGCCCTCTTCCACAGCGGCGCGGGTAGCGTTCAGGGCGTCCTCGATGCGGAGCTTCTTCTCCTTCATCTCTACCTCGGTGGCGGCGCCCACACGGATGATCGCCACGCCGCCGGCCATCTTGGCCAGGCGCTCCTGGAGCTTCTCGCGGTCGTAGTCGGAGGTGGTGGTCTCGATCTGGCTCTTGATCTGGTTGACACGGGCCTTGATGGCGTCGGCGGAGCCGGCGCCGTCCACGATGATGGTGTTCTCCTTGGAGACCTTCACCTGGCGGGCGCGGCCCAGCATGTCCATGGTGGCCTCCTTGAGCTCATAGCCCATGTCGGAGGTGATGACGGTGCCGCCGGTCAGCACGGCGATATCCTCCAGCATCTCCTTGCGGCGGTCGCCAAAGCCGGGGGCCTTGACGCACACCACATTCAGGGTGCCGCGCAGCTTGTTGACAATCAGGGTGGACAGGGCCTCGCCCTCCACGTCCTCGGCGATGACCAGCAGCTTCTTGCCGGACTGCACCACCTGCTCCAGGATGGGCAGCAGCTCCTGAATGTTGGAGATCTTCTTGTCGGTAATGAGAATCAGGGCGTCGTCCAGAACGGCCTCCATCTTCTCAGTGTCGGTGACCATATAGGGGGTGATATAGCCCCGGTCAAACTGCATGCCCTCAACCACCTCGGAATAGGTCTCGGCGGTCTTGGACTCCTCCACGGTGATGACGCCGTCGTGGGAAACCTTCTCCATGGCCTCGGCGATCAGCTTGCCCACGGTCTCGTCGCTGGAGGACACGGTGCCCACGCGGGCGATGTCGGCGGAGCCGTTGACCTTCTTGGAGTTGGCCTTAATGGCCTCCACCGCGGCGGTGGTGGCCTTGGCGATGCCCTTTTTCATGACCATGGGGTTGGCGCCGGCGGCCAGATTCTTCAGACCCTCGCGGATGATGGCCTGGGCCAGCAGGGTTGCGGTGGTGGTGCCGTCACCGGCCACATCGTTGGTCTTGGTGGAGACCTCCTTCACCAGCTGAGCGCCCATGTTCTCAAACGGGTCGTCCAGCTCAATCTCCTTGGCGATGGTCACGCCGTCGTTGGTGATCAGGGGGGCACCGAACTTCTTGTCCAGCACCACATTGCGGCCCTTGGGACCCATGGTGATCTTCACGGTATCGGCGAGCTGGTTGACGCCGCGCTCCAGCGCGTGACGGGCTTCCTCGCCGTAGCAGATAATCTTAGCCATAACGTATTACCTCCAATTTGAGTCGGGTGGAACTCACCCGGAAGATTTCTTGTTCCAGAGAGCGGGCGCACACTGTGCGCCCCTACACGGAAAATTACTCCACAATGGCGAGGATATCGCCCTGACGGACGATAGTATACTCCTCGCCGTCCGCCCCGCGAAACAGAATTTCGCGGGGACCCCCGGAGATTTCATCTGCGGCCGCCGGAAATGAATTCCGTCGGCCTCCGGCGCTTATCGCGCCGCCCCGCCCCAGGCGGGGCCCCAGGTGGACGGCTTATCCCGCCGTTCCGCTGGGTTATTCTACGATCGCCAGAATGTCGCCCTGACGGACGATAGTGTACTCCTCGCCGTCCACCTTGACCTCGGTGCCGGAGTACTTGCTGGTGATGACCTTGTCGCCCTTCTTGACGGTCATGGTGATCTCCTTGCCGTCCACCACGCCGCCGGGGCCGACCTCGATGACCTCGGCCACCTCGGGCTTCTCCTTGGCGGCACCGGTCAGGATGATGCCGCTCTTGGTCTTCTCCTCCGCTTCGACCAGCTTGATAACCACACGGTCTGCAAGGGGCTTGAGTTTCATAAGGGGTTCCTCCTTCATGTATCATTCATTTTTCTTGTAAACCAATTCAGCAGGTTAGCACTCATTTTACCGGAGTGCTAACCTGCTTATAATAATAACCTCACTTGACGGATTCCGCAAGTCTTAATTTTTAAATAATCTGTTAAATTTCCATTCCGCGCGGTTCCTATTTCAATTTAACATTCAAAACCTGTTCAGATCTTCTTTTTTCTCCCGCTCTCTTCTGTTTTCTAATTTCGCACCCGTTTCTCCGGAATCCAATGGGTTCCTTCGGGAAAGAAAAAGTTTACTTTTTTAGCAGACACACGGACAGAGAGCTCAGAATCCACCAGCTCTTCACCGTCCAAATTGATCCGGTCGGCCCGCTCACAGGCGACGTGCATCTCCCGGCCGCGGCGCAGAAGGATCCGCGGGATATCCCCGGCGCCCCCCTTGGCGTACTTGCCGATCAGCGTCAGAATGGTCAGCCTGGAGACAGCCGGCACCACTACAAAGTCCAGCAGGCCGTCGTCGGGCACGGCGTCGGGGCAGGGGTTAAAGCCCCCGCCATAGTAGCGGCCGTTGCAGGCGCAAATGAGGGTAAACGCCTCCCCCGGCAGACGCTCCCCGTCGATGGTCACCCGGTAAGGCCGGTGAATCCCCTGGACAATGGTGCGCACGGCGGAGAGCTGGTAGGCCAGCGGCCCGCTCACCAGGGGCAGCTTCTTGAAGTCTGCCGCACCAAAACCGATGCGGGCGTCGAACCCCACCGAGCAGACATTGAGGGCCAGCCGCCCGTTGCACTCAATGAGATCCACCGGCGCCTGGGGCGCGTCCAGCAGAGCCCGGAGATCGTAAAAGCGGCAGGCATCCGGGCCGAACATCCGCAGAAAATCGTTGCCCGAACCCATGGGGTAGTGGGTCACAGCGGCGTTGCCGAAGCCTGCGGCTCCGGCAACAGCCTCGTTAAGGGTGCCGTCGCCGCCGCAGGCATAGATGCGCACCGGCTCCCCCCTCTCCGCCGCCGCCCGGGCCAGCTCGGCCCCGTGGCCGGGGTATTGAGTGACCGCCGCCTCCCATGGCTCGTCCCGCCCGGCCAAGGCAGTGCGGAGCTTCTCCCGCATCTCCTGGGTGCGGTCGTATTTTCCCGCGTGGGGGTTGATTAAGAACAGGTGCCTCACAGGGCCCATCCTCCTTATCCGTTGGTCAGCTCCACAGGAGCAGGCGCTGCTCGGTGCGGGCCATGCGGGAGACAATGGCTGCCGCCTCCGCCCGGGTGAAGGTGCCCTCCGGCTGGAAGGTCAGCCGGCTGTCCACCCCGGACAGGACTCCCTTGGCGTAGAGGCTGTAGATGGCCTCCGCCCCCTCATCGCCGCTGCGGATGTCGGGCACCGACGCCTTCACCCGGGCCAGGGAGTTAAGCTCCGGCATGGCCTTGGCCAGACTGGTGGCGGCAAAGAGCTCCGCCGCCTCCCGCCGGGTGACAGCCCGTCCGTAATCCCGCTCGGTAAAGTCCCCCTTTTGAATCATGCCGCTGGCCAGGCAGTAATCTACCGCCGGCACATACCAGTACGGTCCGCCTTCGGTGCTCAGATGAAAGTCGTCCCCCTGGTAGCGGCTCTCAATCGTGGCCGCCAGCTTGAGGGCCTCCGCCACGGTCAAGGTCTGATTGGGCGCATAACGGTTCTTCCCCACGCCGGAGGTGAGCCCCACATTGTAGGCGATGTCCACCCAGAGGGCGAACCAGTCCCGGGGGGACACATCGGAGAAGGAGGGCAACTTGCCCCGGGTGAGGGGGAACTTGGCGGAGGGCACCCCCTTGGCCGCCAGGATGCCGGGCAGGTCATAGACCGGGATTTTGGTGACGGTGCTCCCTTTGGTGAGGGTGAGCACCTGAGTTCCGCCCTGCTCGGCCACCTGCACCTGGTCATAGCTCAGCTCATAGAGCACATTGGTGGTGCTCCCCGCCCCGTCCGGGAAGGGGAGTATACTGACCACGCCCCAGCCGCCCCCCTTTTGGGCGATATAGAGCCCGCAGTCAATGGGGAGAAGGGTGTCGTACTCCGGCTGGATGAGATACCGCCCATCCTGCCGGATCACCCCGAGCTTGCCGTTGAGGTTGACCGCCGCGATGCCGAGCTGGAAGGACACGATGCTGTCGTACTGGAGAGGGATGACCACATTCCGGCCAGCGTCCACATAGCCCCACTTTCCGGCCAGCTCGCACTGGGCCAGCCCCTCGCTGTAGCCCCATACCGTGGCCCCCTCCGGCGCGGCGGAGGCCGGGAGGAAAAACAATCCCGCGCACAGGGCCGCGGCCAGCAGCCCCGCCAGGGCGCGCTTTCCCTTTCCTCGCCTCATATCAATCCCCTCCTCCTATCTTCCGTACTGGAACAGGTCGCACTTGAGCATGCCGTTATACAGCTTGCGCTTCTTGTCTGCGGTACGGCCAAAGGTGCGCTCGAACTCCGTGTGGGAGGAGAGCACGCTCACCCGCCACCCCTCCGGCAGCGTGCGCACCGCCCGGCCGAAAGCCCGGTAGAGCTCCTCCGCCTCCCGCTTCTCCAGGATGCGCTCCCCATAGGGCGGGTTGGTGACCACCCGGCCATAGGGCGCGTCCCGGCGGAAGGCGGCGGCGTCCGCCACCTCGAAGCGGACCACGTCCTCCACATCCGCCTTCTCCGCGTTGGCCCGGGCGATGGCCACTGCCTTGGGGTCGATGTCCCCACCCCAGATGTCGTATGCCCCGTCATACTCGCCGTCCATGGCCTCGCCGGCGGCCTGGAGCCACAGCCCGCTGTCCAGCCAACGCCACTTCTGGGCGGAAAAGGCCCGGTTGAGGCCCGGCGCCCGGTTTTTGGCGATGAGGGCCGCCTCGATGGCGATGGTGCCCGAGCCGCAGAAGGGGTCGCAGAAGGGGTCCCTCCCCCGGTAGCGGGAGAGGAGCACCATGGCGGCGGCCAGCGTCTCCCGCAGGGGGGCGGCCACCCCCACCGCCCGGTAGCCCCGCTTGTGGAGCCCGGCCCCGGTGGTGTCCAGCATCAGGGTGACCTCGTCCCGCATGATGGAGAACTGGATCTGATACAGCGCCCCGCTCTCCGGCAGGGTTTCCAGCCCGTACTTCTCCCCCAGCCGGGCAGCGGCCGCCTTTTTCAGCACGGCCTGGCAGGCGGGCACCGCGTGGAGCTGGGAGTTGAGGGAGTGCCCCTTCACCGGGAAGGCCCCCTCCCGGGGGATAAATTCCTCCCAGGGCAAGGCGCGGCAGCCCTCAAACAGCGCCTCGAAGTCGGCGGCCCGGTAGCGGCCCACCACCAGCAGCACCCGCTCGCCGGTGCGCAGGTTCAGGTTCACCCGTGGGATATCCGCCGGGGCGGCCTTGCACCGCACCCGCCCGTTCTCCGCCGCCACCTCCGGCAGCTTCAGCCGCCGCAGCTCCTCGGCGCACAGCCCCTCCAGCCCGAACAGGGTGGGGACCAGCAATTCCAGCTCTCTCATGTCCATCGCCTCGCTCCGTTCTCGTTCTCAGACAGCAGTATACCTTATTTTTCTCTGCTTGGCAAATCTGGAAAGCGAATTTGCTTCCCTTTTTCTCCGAGTTGTGCTAGGATAGCAGTAGTATTTCGAAAGGAGGAGTGCCCATGCCCATACCAAGCATCTGCTGGCTCGCCGCCCTCGTCGCCCTCCTGGCGCTGGAGGCCGCCACGGTGGGGCTGGTTTCCCTGTGGTTCGCGGTAGGCTCCCTGTGCGCCCTGCTCACATCCTTCTTTGTGAGCAACATCTGGGTGCAGTTCGCCGTATTCCTGGCGGTGTCCTTCCTGTGTCTGGTCATCATCCGCCCCCTGGCCAGGAAGTACGCCGATCCCCGCCGGGAGAGTACCAACGCCGACCGGGTCGTCGGCGCCGAAGGTGTGGTCACCCAGGCCATCGACAACCTGAAGGCCCAGGGCCAGATCACCGTGAACGGCGCCCCCTGGACCGCCCGCACCGAGGAGGGCTGCCCCGCCATCCCCGCCGGCTCCCGGGTCAGGGTACTCCGCATCGAGGGCGTCAAGGTCATCGTGTCCCCCCTGCCCGTCCCTACGCCGGGACGGTAATTCCAAACCGAGGAAGAGAAAAAGGAGGAATCCCGCATGCCGTTTATCCCCATTATCATCATTATCCTGGTCGTCGTGCTCATTCTGGTGCTGGCCACAAACCTGAAGGTGGTGCAGCAGTCCAAGGCCTACGTCATCGAGCGGCTGGGCGCCTTCCACTCCGTCTGGGGCGTGGGCATCCACTTCAAGGTTCCGTTCCTGGAGCGGGTGGCAAAGGTGGTTTCCCTCAAGGAGCAGGTGGTGGACTTCCCGCCCCAGCCCGTCATCACCAAGGACAACGTCACCATGCAGATCGACACGGTGCTCTACTTCCAGATCACCGACCCTAAGCTCTACGCCTACGGGGTGGAGCGGCCCATGTCCGCCATTGAGAACCTGAGCGTCACCACCATGCGCAACATCATCGGCGACATGGATCTGGAGCAGACCCTCACCAGCCGCGACACCATCAACTCCCAGATGCGCGCCCTGCTGGACGAGGCCACCGACCCCTGGGGCATCAAGGTCAACCGGGTAGAGGTCAAGAACATTCAGCCCCCTCCGGACATACAGAGCGCCATGGAGAAGCAGATGAAGGCCGAGCGGGAGAAGCGCGAGGCGGTGCTCCGGGCCGAGGGCCAGCGCCAGAGCCAGATCCTGGTGGCCGAGGGCGAGAAGGAGTCCATGATTCTCCGGGCCGACGCCGCCAAGCAGGCCGCCATCAAGAAGGCCGAGGGCGAGGCCGAGGCCATCCTCAAGGTCCAGCAGGCCACCGCCGAGGCCATCAAGCTGCTCAACGAGGCCGATCCCAGGGAGGCGGTGCTGCGCATCAAGGCCCTGGAGGCTTTCCAGGCCGCCGCTGACGGCAAGGCCACCAAGATCATCATCCCCTCCGAGATCCAGGGCCTGGCGGGCCTGTGCGCTTCCGCCAAGGCCGTGTTCGACTCGGTGGAGCCCAACAAGCCCAAGCCCCCCGCTGAAAGCAAATAAAGCAGCGAATAAAGCGGAGGCCGCCCGAGAGGGCGGCCTCCGCTTTGCTTATCTGCACCAGGTGATACCGGCATCCGTCCGCTCCGGGGCGGCGGGGCGCTCCAGAGCGGCGTAGCCCAGGGCCACCCCTACCAGGGGCTCGTAGCCCCCGGGCAGCTCCAGCCGGGCCCGCAGCGCCGGGTCGGAGAAGGCGGCCATGGGCCCCATCAGAAAGCAGGAGCCCAGTCCCAGCCCGGCGGCGGCCAGCAGCATGTTCTCCGCCGCGCAGGATACATTGGCCATGTTGAAGCCCTTCTCATCCAGGCCGCCGGGGGCGGAGAGCACCACCAGGGCCGCCGCGCCGTAGAGAGGGTGATAGCCCTCCTGGGCGGCCAGGTTCTCCAGGAAGGGCACGCCGGAGCGGGCCATGCCCGCCACCGCCGCCGCGTCCACCGCTTGGAGCTGCTCCGGCCCCGCAAAGACGCTCATGTGGAGCCGGCCGAAGATGGGGGCCTGGTTGCCCGCCCGGAGCACGGCCTCCAGCTTCTCCCGCTCCACCGGCCGGTCTCCGTAGGCACGGATGCTCCGCCGGATCTCAATCGCCTGCTGTATTTCCATTTTAAAATACCCCTTTCCTTTTCTGGTCCTTGTTGGTATCATTATAGACAGCGGCGAAAAAAGTACAAGTACGCAATTTTTCTTTAGCCGGTAAGAAAATACTTAGTGGGGAGGCAACACCATGGAGGGCTGTCCGGTCAAATTTGCCCTGGGGCTGGTAAGCGGCAAGTGGAAGCTGCGCATCCTGTGGGAGCTCAACCAGCAGGAGGTAATCCGCTTTAACGAACTCCAACGGCGGCTGGAGGGCATCTCCAGCGTCATGCTCTCCAAGTCCCTGGAGGAGTTGGAGCGAGCCAGGCTGGTCCACCGGGAGCAGTATCCCGAAATTCCGCCCCGGGTAGAGTACTCTCTGACGGCGCTGGGGCGGTCCATTGACCCCTATCTGCGCGCCCTGGGCGAGTGGGGCATGCAGGCCTATGAGGCAATCCAGGCCGGCTGAATAAGGCCCCCGGAACCGATTGGTTCCGGGGGCCTTGCCATTTCCCGCTTACATCCAGTGCTCCTCGCCGTCATAGACACGGTAGCTGTGGGCGTTGGTGGCCTCCACAATGTCGTGGTAGGCCCAGTAGGAGGCGCTCACATCGGGGAACTGGCGCAGCTCGCCGGCGTGGTCGTCCACGTAGTCCTCGTCCGCCGCCCGGTCCAGCAGGCGGTTGGTGATGGCCGTCACCTCCGCCCGGGTGATGGTGGCCTCCGGCCGGAAGGTGCCGTCGGTGTAGCCGGTGATCCACCCGTACTGCACCGCCCCCACCACCTGGTCGTAGAACCAGTCGGAGGAGGTCACATCGGAGAAGGGATTCTCCCCGCCCTCGGGCAGGCGGGCAAAGCGCATGGC
>ERZ773248.844-NODE-844-length-32673-cov-22.402814_pt1 | contig 32673 bp, 41 predicted proteins | sample MGYA00580518_ERZ773248 | MGnify/ENA primary metagenome ERZ773248 (study PRJEB29015, sample SAMEA2737762) | human gut metagenome | biome: human gut; feature: human-associated habitat; material: faeces | place: China | collected 2012 ...
CTGCTGGGGGAAGGATGGGAAGTGCCTGCGCTCGGAGATGCGGCGGCTCAATGCCCCGGACAGGCAGGTGGCACAAGAAGTGAAGGAGGAGTGATTTCGCGGTGAAACCAAATAGCAACTGCTTTTCCCTGCGGCCGGCCACCCGTGAGGAGGCCGGCCTGTTCTACTCAGATGACCAGGTGGACAGGACACTGGGACTGGACAGGCCGGTGGGCCGGGTGTCCTTTTCCAACGGCGAGCGCATGGAGTTCACAGCCCCGCAGGATTACCTCCGGACCATCCGGGAGGAGCTGCCCACAAAGGATGGGACCGGCTTCCGCTTTGAGACCCTGACGGATGACCCGGCGGTGCGCAAGGCGGTGGACGATATGGTCTATGACCTGTATGGGGAGGAGAACCCCAGGCCACTGGAGGATTACGTGCCCCGTCAGGGGCCGGAGATGGGAGGGCAGCAGATGTGACCACACAGAACAGACAGCCGGTGCTGCGCTGTGTCCTGAGCAACGCGGCGCACCCGGAGTATGGCCAGGTGACCATCCCCTTCCCCATCCCCGGCATGGAATATGAGCGCACCCTGGAATGCCTGGCCGCTATGGAGCTGGGAGCCCCCCTGAAACGGGACTGCCGGGTGGACGAGCTGGAGAGCGGCTTCCCCATCCTCAAACGCCTGGAGAAGGTGGGCGCCAATCTGGACGAGCTGGACTACCTGGCCCGGCGGCTGGATAGCTTTGACGACTATGAGGCCGCCCAGTTCCAGGCTATAGCGGTCAGGCTGGGTACGTTTGATATGACGGACTTTATCAATCTTACCTTCTGCTGCCAGCAGGCCACAGTAATTACAAACTTCTCAGATCTAGAGGGCATCGGAAAGACGCACATCCTGACGATCAGCGGCGGCTGCTTGTATGTAGACGAGCAGGAACAGGTAGACGGCAGGGCGGAGGCCCTGAAGTTGATCCTCAACGAGCACGGTACCGTAACCCCCTATGGGGTGGTCTATGACAACGGTATGGAGCTGGAACAGCTCTACAAGGAGGGCGGCCCCTTCCCGGACTATCTTGACCGGGAGTTCGTCATACTCCTGGAGGCGTCCGCCGGCGAAGGGCAGAGCACCCTGCTGGTTCTGCCGGACAGCCCAGCCAGGCTGGAACGGCTCCTGTGCCGCACCGGTATACGGGACAGCCCCCAGGCACATTCCAGGGTAGTGGACAGCACCCTGCCCGGCGAGGTCATCCGCAGCATTCCATCGGAACATCTGTCCATCAATGGCCTCAACCGGCTGTGCCGGGCGGCGGAGCGGATTGCACCGGAGGATTTGAAAACCCTGGTACAACTGCTGGCCGACAAGGACCACCCCAGCCAGGGGCCGTCCATGGGCGGCAATTCCATGTGAAGTGGAGGGAAAGAAGATGCAGAAAACAGAATTTATCCGGCAGCTCAATGAGCTGGTCCCCAGTCCAGATCCCGTCACCACCGAGGCGCTGTACCGCTTTGACCGGGAGTGTGCGGAGACGGAGTACATCGATATGCTCACCGCCCTGCGAGTGGTGGCGCGGAATTTCAGTGAGGAGACGCTCCAGGGCGCCTATGAGATCATCCAGCACCAAAACGCCGCTCTACCCAGCGAGCTGTTCGCCGCCGCCGTCTACCTTCAGGCCGGGCGCACACCGGCAGAGGTGTCCGGTCTGGCCAAGGAGGGCCGGCTTATGGGTTTCTTTGGCCCGGAGCGGCCGGAGGAGCTCAGCCGGATTGCGACCTGCACCATTGTGGAGTCTGGGCAGGAGCAGCGGTTTTACACCATGGACTTCGGGAGGTTCAACCCACAGCATGCCTTGAAGCGGGCCATCACATACGGCCGGGAAACAGGTATATCCGCCACCCAGGCCATGGCCCGCCTCACCATGGATCAACCGGAGTTTGCCGAAAAGCCCGGCGGGCCCCGCTGTATCTTGGACGGCCTGGGCTCAGAGCTCACCAAGGCGTTGTTCCAGCTCTCGCCGGCCTGCCCTGCCGTGGCCGACCATATCACCTGCCGTGCGGATCTGGGTATCACAGAGATAGCTTATCATCCCCTGTGGCTGGAGCGAAGCCAGAGTCAGGCGGCCATCCAGCAGATGTGAAAAAACTGCTGGATATTACGGGCACACTGTGGTATGTTGTGTGCTTACCAGAAGAAAGGGCGGGAAAGAGCTATGAACCATCAGAGGAAACAGAGCATGCGCAAGAACCCCGTTGAAGGCCGGCTTCCATTTGGGGAGCTGGCCTTTTCTATTCAGATGATACTTGCGGCAAAATGAAGGGAGGCAGATCATCATGCAGGATGTATCGAAGGAGTGGCTGGATTTCCGGCGGAATCAGTTCCCCGCGGGCAGCCGGATCCAGACGTGGGAGCTGGATGATCCCAGGAACACGCTGAAGGAGGCCAGAAAGCTGGATTACATCGATGACTCGGGCCGGTTCCACGTCCGGCACAGCGACGGAGGTGAGTGCGTCCTGACCCTTGGGGAGGAGATGTTCTCCGTCCACCCGCCTGAGTCCACCCAGCTCAAGCTGTACATGCCCCTCACCGCCAGCTTCTATGACCGGAATGAGTGGGGAGATTGGGATGAGACGGGTGAGGAATGGGACGGCAGAACGCTTCTGGATTATGAGGACAGGATCCTGGGTTCATGGTGTGGAACCGGGTGCCGGAGGAGGCGGGGCGGGGCCTCATGCTCTGGTGCGACAAGGAGTTCCTGGACGTCAAGGTGCGCTCCGCCGTGTTTACGGCAGAGGCCAGAGACGGCAGGCTGTGGGGCGTGGCGGAGTGCCAGGTCGTCGGCCAGCTCTCTCCGGAGGAGCTGACCGGGCTGAAGGACTATCTCACCGGCCAGGCCGCGGACGGCGTTGGCGAGGGCCTGGAGCAGCAGGCAATCCGTGTGGACGGCGGGGAGCTCTATGTCCACCTGTGGCAATCTGAGGGCTGGAGCATTCAGACAGAGGGGGAGCGGTTCGGGCCGCAGCAGGTCCAGGAGTCACCCGATGACGGGGTCCCCACCGAAGCCCAGCACAACAGGTTCGGTGGGGAGAGGAGTTCCGGCGAAATGAGTGAGCCTTGCCCACAGGGCGAGGCGAAGGGTATGGAGCGCGGAATGACGATGGGAGGGATGAGCTTGTGAGTGTTCCCGTGCTGACCCACCGCAGGGATCTGAGGAAAGGGGATCTTGTGTTTCCGGAGGAGATCCTGCCCATTGGCCACATGCTGGATGTTCAACTCGACTGTGTCAGCAAAGAAGTTCAGCAGGAGGTGTTTGGCCCGGAGTTGGATCCCAGTCCACTGTGTGACTGGCTGAACCTCCATACTGCCTATGATTTTCCGCTTCAGGATGTGGTGGACCATATAGAAATAACCCTCTGCCGGAATTTTGGAGAGGAGGAGCACCCATTCACGTATCCGCTCAACAGGGCGGAGCGGGATGTCCTGCGCGGGGAGATGGAGGCCTGCTGCCAGCTTCGTACCGGCCGCACACTGGCACAGCAGTACAACCATCTGCTGGTGCAGGAGGAGGTGGAGCCGCCGGAGCTCACAGCTGGGACGCGCCGCATCCCCGTGGACAAGGTGAGTTTTGCGGATGAGCTCTCAGAGTGCGATGGGTTGCTCCAGTTCTATATGCCGGTGACCTTTGACCCGGACGCGGTCTTTGGCACCCACGTGGCGACCGCGGAAAACGACGACTGGCTCAACGTGTACGCCGCCTATGACCTGAACACCGGCAAGCCGTGCTCCGCACTGGATGTTATCCTGGTGTGCGGGGACAGCAGCGAGTTCGCCTTCCGGTATCCGCTGGCCAAGCAGGAGCAGGCCGCGCTGCTGGAAAAGATGGACGCCTACTGCCGGGAGCAGACCGGTATGGCGTTGGCGGATTTCCGGGCCCGGTACCTGGTGGAGGAACCGCAGCCCCACCAGGCTCCCAGTCTGGCCCAGCTGTGAGCACGCCGTCGGCCCCGTGTGCGCCCTGTGTGACGGGTTCAGGCGGAGGGCGGGCCAGGGCCCCGCCCAGCCAGAAAACTGCCCCGTTGGGGCCAGTTTCGCCCCGGTTTGGGGTGTTCGATTTTAGTACGAGGATAAAGGGAGATGGTCGCAAGCGCCCGCCTCCCGCCCACAAAGCCCCGCAGTGCGGGGCTTTCCCGGATTTCAGGCCAGGTGGTCGGAATTGGAGATTCTGGCCGTTTGGGGTGGTCGGGTTCAGGTAAACACCTACTGCGCCAGCGGGTTCCGCTGTGTCAGCCTGTTTTCTGGACAAAACAAACCCGCAGGCGGAGTGGGCACGCTCCGCCTGCGGGTTTTGTACCTGATTTAATTTTCGCTCTGGATACTCTGGAGCTCCTCCAGCAGTTTGGGCAGATCCATCTGGATCGTGTCCCAGACAATGTTCATATTGACGCCCGCATACCCGTGCACAATGCGGTTGCGCATGCCATACAGCTGCGGCCATGGGATGGCAGTAAGCTGTGCCTTTGCCTCGTCGCTGAGGGACACTTTTGCCAATTCCCCAATCTGCATCAGATTAAATACTGTCGCCTCCACCAACATAGAGTCGCTCTGGAACTGCTGAAAATTGTGAACACCCTGGCAATAGCGCAGAATGGACTCGATGTGCTGTTTGATCTTTTTCAGAACGAGCTGATCTTTACTGCTCAAAGAGTGCCACCCCACTTTTTTGTATCTCGCGCGCGATCTCAGACCCGGTCTCCACTTGGGACACGTCGATCAAATCGACCGGGGTGTCCAACGCTTCCGTCACCTGCTCCAGGAGGCCGAAGAAAGCTAAGCCCCGCAGGCCGCTGTCCACCAATAGATCCACATCACTGCGTGCCGTCGCCACGCCTTTGGCATAAGAGCCGAATAGCGTCGCCTTTCTTACCCCATTGGCGCGGAAGATCGGGGAAAGCACACTCTGAAGTTCGGGCACAGTATAGATTTTACTCACGGAAGCACACCTCCTAGAAAACGGGGATCCGGTAAGTCTATTTTACCCTACCAGTGGACTTGATTCAAGGTATTTCTGAAAGGGGAGATGATGATAGTGGCAGAGGAAAACAAAAAGCGCACCGCCGTCTGGCTGACACCCGGTGTGATCCGCCGGATGGACGGCTGGCTGGAGGAGGACAACTGCAAAACGCGCAGTGAATTTATTGAAAAGGCCCTGCGGTTCTACATGGGCTACCTGGCCACGGAGGATACCTCGGAGTACCTCTCCCGCGCCCTGGTGGACACCCTGCGGGGTACATTGGCAGACAACGAAAATCGGCTGCGCACTTTGCTGTTCAAGCTCTGCGTGGAGGTGAACATGATGAGCCACACCGTTGCCGCCCACTTCCGCGCTGATCCGGTGAACCGCCGGGAGCTGCGGGCCTATGCGGTGGACGAGGTGCTGCGTACCAACGGGAAGATCAGCTTCGATGATGCGCTGGATCTCCAGCGCCAGGTCTACCCTGACGGATGAGCCGCGTCCGGTTCATGTCCCCCTACCTGAAGGGGGGCAGGGATACGGCCAAGCTGACCAACCGGGCCCGCTACATCGCCACCCGCCCCGGCGTGGAGGTGCTCAGGGGCGAGCACAGTGGCCAGCCCGCCACGAAGAAACAGCAGGCTTATATCCAGCGTCTTCTGCGGGACTTCCCCGGCGCGGAGGAATTGCTGGAATACGAGGACTACCAGAACGCGCCCACACAGGGGCACGCCAATGCCTTCATCCGCCAGGTGCAGGAGGACTTCGCGGAGCCCATGAGCCGGATGGAGAATTACCTGGACTAGGTGTCCCACCGCCCCGGCGTGTAGATGGACGGTGAGCACGGCCTGTGGTGCGCGAGAGGCAAGGTGCGCAATCTCTCCCAGGCCGTCCGGGGGGTGGCGGAGCACACCGGCAGCGTGTGGACGCCAGTGGTGGCTATCCGGCGGGAGGACGCGGAGCGGCTGGGCTACAACGACGCGGAGAGCTGGAGGCAGCTGGTGTGTGCCTGCGCGCCGGAGATCGCCAGGGGGGTACAGGATCCCGCTGGAACACCTGCGCTGGTACGCCGCCTTCCACCGCAAGGAGGACAGCGTTCACATCCACATGGTAGTGTTTTCCTCCAATCTCAAGGAGGGCTATCTCACCAAACAGGGCATCCGGCAGGTGAAGTCCGCCTTCGGCCGACGGATCTTCCGACAGGATCTGCTCCACATCTACGAACAGAAAACCGAATACCGGGACGCCCTGGGCCGGGATGCGGAGCGCACCATGGCAGAGCTGATTGCGCAGATGGAGACCGGCCAGCTCCAAAATGAAAACCTGGAGCAGCCGATTCTGGAACTATCCCGTCGCTTGCAGAACACCAAGGGCAAAACGGTGTACGGCTACCTGCCGCCCACAGCCAAGGCACTGGTGGACGCAATCGTGGATGAACTGGCAAAGGAGGAACGGGTAGCTGCCGCCTATGACCTGTGGAACCAGATGCGGGAAGAGGTGTGCCGTACCTACTCAGAACAACTGCCGGAGCGCCTGCTTCTTTCCAAACAGAAAGAGTTCAAGGCCGTGCGCAACATGGTCGTCCGGGAGGTGCTTCAGCTGGGGCGGGGTGAGCATCCCACAGCAGATGAGATAGTACACATGCCCACACCGTCGGGCACACCGCCTGCACAATCGGGCCTGCCGTATGGGGCACATCACCCACAGCAGGAGGCCGCGCACCATCAGCGTACACAGACACATCGGGCGGTATCCCATGCGGATACCGCCCGATGTGTCCTCCAGCTGTTCCACAGCATGGGCCGCATCTTCCGGGAGCAGTCCGCCTCCGATGCCATCCAGACTGGCCTGCACATCGACCGGAAGCGGCGCCGGATGCTCCGGGAGAAGCGTATGGCCCTGGGACACAAGGCCGATGACCATGAGGAAATCCCCCAGCATTCTCAAAGATAAGATGGGGGACTGCCATTGAACTGGTAGTCCTCCGTGGTTTCTTCCGCTACTTCGGCTCCAGAAATCCTATGACCATATCTACCGCCTCTGAGGAGATATCCTCCGGAGCACGCTCCACAAAGGAGGCATGGCGGCTGTTCAGATCCAGCATCCGGGCCTGATCACACAGGATGACCCCGTCCGTCCTGGTACGCTCATCCAGCCGGAGGTGGAACGGGTGGCCCCGGTCTGTGTGGGTGATGGGGCAAACCATGGTCAGGCTGCTGACCCGGTTGAACAAGTTGTTGCTGATCACCAAGGCAGGACGGCGGCCCTTCTGCTCATGGCCGGACTGGGGATCAAAGTCCAGATAGACGATATCACCCTGTTCAAAAATCGTCACCATGCCTCAGAGCCCTCCGCCTTCCCCCAATCCAGCTCTTCGGCCTCAATTCGGTCGATCTGGTCAATGGGCTTTCCGTAGAATGCGGTGAGGCGTTCCTCCAGGGTGCGGTGCGGGATGGAAGAGGCACGCCGGATGTTGATACCATCATCCATCTGCACCAGTTCCACCCGGTCGTGTTCTTTCAGACCAACTGCGTCCAGGAGGGCCTTGGGGATCCGCAGGCCCTGGCTGTTGCCCCATTTTTGGATCGTCGCGTACATGAACGACACCTGCCTTTCAAAGATAGTATATACAGAGTATAAACAAAAGTCAACCGTTTGATTCGAGGTGAGCCGGCATGGGAACCTATATCCATTTTACCGATGAACAGAAGGAGCGGGCCAACTCCGTTGATCTGGAGGAATTCCTGCGGCAGCGGGGGGAGAAACTGCTCCGCGCCGGGAGGGAGTCCCGGCTGGCCAGGGTGCACCATATCACCGTCCGGGGCAACGAATGGTACGACCATATTGCCCGGCAGGGCGGCCATGCGGTCAGCTTTGTCCAGCAATACTACGGTATGAGCTACCAGGAGGCCATGGAGCTCCTGCTGGGAAATGAGTTGGGCGCGGCATATCCCGCTGCAGAGCCGAAGCGGGAGGAGCCGCCCAAGCCCTTCGCCCTGCCGCCGCCCCACACCAATATGCGCCGTGTGTACGCCTACCTGATGAAACAGCGCCACATCAGCCGGGGGGTGACCAGCCACTTCGCCCGGGCCGGCCTGTTATACGAGGACGCCCGATACCACAACTGTGTCTTTGTGGGCACGGATAAGCAGGGCGTCCCCCGCCACGCCCATAAGCGGAGCACCAACAGCCAGGGCAAGTCCTTTAAGGTAAACGTGGAGGGCAGCAAGCCCCAGTACAGCTTCCACCACGTGGGGCAGGACGGCCTGCTCTATGTGTTCGAGGCCCCGATTGATCTGCTGAGCTTCCTCACGCTGTATCCGGACAGATGGCAGGAGCACAGCTATGTAGCCCTGTGCGGCACTGGCGGCCAGGCCGTGTGCTGGATGCTGGAGCAGCATCCCAGCCTCCAATCCGTTGTGCTCTGTCTGGATCACGACGAGCCTGGGCAGACGGCGGCCAGGCGCCTCCAGGAAGAGTTACAGGGAGCAGGATACCACAGCGGTATCCTGCTCCCTGTGCATAAGGACTGGAACGACGGCCTGGTGCAAGGGCAGACCATGGCCGGCCTTGCAATGACCATGGGGCGGAGTATGTAGGACGCAGAGGCGCACCGCCCGCCAGGGGGGTGGTGTGCCCTGCCGCTGGACCGGGGGCCGGTTCATTTTGGCCCGCCCAGAAGGTCACACTGGAAGCAGATTTAAACGCAGAGAGCAGACAACGAAGGGATGATTGCAGTGAACAACGACACATGGATGCTGATCCTCCTGCTGGCGGTGGTATTCGGCGCCCTGGTCGCCATCACCACCTTTTCCGGCCGGGGCAGCCTGGACAGCATCAAGAGTAAAACCGTGGGCGACGGGCAGCACGGCACCGCCCGCTGGGCCACACCGGGGGAAATCAAGAAGACCTTCCGCTCCGTCCCCTTCCAGACCGCACTGTGGCGGAAGGGGGAGCGCCTCCCGGGCGCACAGGGGCTGGTGTTGGGCTGTACCGGAAAGAAAGGGCAGCTCACAGCCCTGGTGGATTCGGACGATATCCACTGCCTCATGATCGGCGCCTCCGGCGTGGGCAAGACCGCCTTCTTCCTATACCCCAATTTGGAATACGCCTGTGCCAGCGGCATGAGCTTCTTTGCTAGTGACACCAAGGGAAATCTGGCCCGGAACTATGGGGCCATCGCCCGGGACTGCTATGGCTACCAGGTGGCGGTGGTGGATCTTCGGAACCCCACCTGCTCAGATGGCGATAACCTGCTCACCCTGATCAATCGCTATATGGACGCGTGCCGGAGAGATCCGGCTGACCTGGCCGCCCGGGCCAAGTCTGAGAAGTACTCCAAGATCCTGTCCAAGACCATCATCAACCCGGATGGGGAGAACTTTGCACAAAATCAATATTTTTACGACGCGGCGGAGGGCGTGCTCACCGCCGTGATTCTGCTGCTAGCGGAGTACCAGATCGACGGAGTGCTGCGAGAGCGGAGGCACATCGTATCCGTGTTCAAGCTGGTGCAGGAGCTGCTGGCCCCCAGCATTCTGCCCGGCAAGAATGAGTTCCAGCTCCTCATGGACCGCTTACCGGAGGAACACAAGGCCAAGTGGTTCTCCGGCTCTGCCCTCACCGCCGCCGAGCAGTCTATGGCCTCCGTCATGTCCACCGTCCTCTCCCGGCTGAACACCTTCCTGGACTCGGAGCTGGAGCAAGTGCTGTGTTTCGACAGCACCATAGACGCCGAGAGCTTTGCCGCAAAGAAATCCGCCATCTTCCAGATACTTCCGAAGGAAGATCAGACCAAAAACTTCTTGGCTGGGCTGATGATCCCAACCCTGAGTCGGGAGCTTTTCTCTGTGGCGGATGAACACGACGGGAAGCTGCCCAACCGGGTGGTATTCTTCTGTGACGAGCTGGGTACCATGCCCGCCTTCGACATCCTGCCCCTGTTCTCGGCCGGCCGCTCCAGGCGGCTGACCCTGGTGCCCATCATCCAGAGCATTGCCCAAATTGAGAAAAACTACGGCAAGGAAGGGGCGGAGATCATCATGGACAATGTGCAGGACACCATCTTCGGCGGCTTTGCCCCCAACAGCCAGACCGCCGAAGTGATGTCCAAGGCTCTGGGCAGCCGCACCGTGATGAGCGGCTCCATCTCCAGGGGGAAGAACGACCCCAACCAGAGCATCCAGATGATCGAGCGGCCCCTCATGACCCCGGACGAGCTCAAGTCCATCCCCAAGGGGCACTTCATCGTCATGAAAACAGGCACCCACCCCATGCGCACCCGTCTGCGGCTGTTCCTGGAGTGGGGGATCACCTTTGGTGCGGCCTACCAGGTACCCCAGCAGGCCGCCCGAAAGGTCTACTACGCCAGCAAGGCAGAGCTGACCGATGCTATTTACTGGGCGTTTCCCGCGCCTGCCCGCCAGAACAACTATCGTACACCGAAAAATGAGGGAACCACGCCATGAGCTATTTTAGTGAGGTCTACGGCGATCCGGAGTTGAGCGCCAAGGCCAAGCTGGTGCTGGTGTACCTCCATGACCGGGCAAACAGGGACGGCAAGAGCTGGTACGCCATAGGCACCATGGCCAAAGACCTGAGTCTTTCCCGCTCAACGATAAAACGGGCCCTGGCGGAGTAACTCCGCCAGGGCCGAGTGGAGAAACAGGCAAGATTCCGGGAGAACAGAGGGTGTACTTCGAACTGTTATCAAATAAAGCAATTGATGCGCATCTAATGTGATAACTCAGTCAGTTAAGATATAAAGTGTTGTGGGGAGAATTTTTGCGTTTTATGAAATAGCCCATAGTATTCATGAAGGATTTAGATTGAGATAAAGTGTTATACGAAACATACCGCCTTCCTGCTTTATATCGAGCGTACCCCCGTATTTGTCTACAACCGACTGGACATTTTGTATTCCATATCCATGGAAAGAATGGCCGGAGTGTAGACGATGTTTACCGCCCTCAATATACGGGTTGGACATCTCATAGAGAAGAAGATTGTTATGGACTGAGATCTCTAATGAGATTTTCCTATGTTGGGCTGGAAGGGCTAGACATGCCTCTAAAGCGTTTTCAAAAGTGTTTCCAATAATAATGCTAAGGTCGAGTATATTGATGTTTAGAGTTTGGGGTACCCAGACAGATAAATCTAATGGTACAGTCAAATCATTAGCTTGCTGGGCATAGTGTTGCAGAATTGCGCCGACTTCCGGGTTCCCGACATCAACAACACTTCCGATTTTGCTGAGAGAGTCCTGTGCATCAAGGAACACCTGTTCCACAGACGATTTATCCCCGCTTACCGACACAGCTTTCATGGCAGTTAGGTATTTGCTCATATCGTGCCACATGGCGCGGGTTTGCTCCTGCTCTTTCCAAAGGCTGTCGTAATAGCTTAACTGTAGTTCAAGCTGTTGCTGTCGGAGATCGGCATTGTGCCGCTCTTCCTGCCGTGCTTTGACCACCTCTGCATAGACAATGATTATAATATTGAGATAGAGGATGCCTATTAAAATAATCGTCGATTCCACAGAGAGTTTTCGTCCTCCATTTTGCGTAAGGCGCAGAATTTCATCGCAGAAATAGACGCTGAATATCTGACACGCAAGAAGAGGCAGCAAGCTTTTCAGCTTCAGTAAAGAGTGCTCCCTGTGCATGAGTGGAACGGCGATTATGACCAACGCTAATTGGCACACTTTCGCTATGAGAATATAAATAGCCCGTTCATACCCCGGGGACATAACGTCCAGATACTCCCACCCCATAATTGCAAGCAGCTTTAAGCAAAGGAGCTCCGTAATCAAGGCCAACGCACAAAATACGGTAGCAACATAAACTGCATTAAGTGGTGCAGAGCGATAACAGACTTTACACAGCACAAGAATACCGAGCCAAGTGTAAATAGTTCGGACAATCGGCATAACAGGAACCACGTTCAAGGCCATGAGTCCTATTCCAAATATAATATAGGCAACCCACACTATCGCAGATGAACGTGAGTTCCGGGAAAGCAGCTTTTGCAGATAGAAAAAGATGAGGAATACTCCAAAAACAATGGTAGAAAGATGATAGATGAAATACATACAATCACCTTCTCAAAAAGTGAAACAGGGCTTCATCAAATAATTTCTTCCGATTTCTGCTGATGGGGATCTCTGTTCCGTCTGTTAAAAGAAGGTTGGCCTTTTGAATACGGTCTACAAAATCGAGGTTCACCAGGAAGCTGTTGTGGGGCCGTGCAAAGCCATTGCCCAACAAAGTCCCCTCAAATTCCTTGAGCGGAGTCCGCACCTGGTACTGTTCTTTGCTGGTATGGATTATCGTTTTATAGCTAAAGACCTCAATGTACGTAATGTCTCTGATCCTTACGAGAATTGGCCCGCGTTCCCCGGCCACAGGGATACTTTTTGGGGAGCACTTAGCCACTGCGGCAGATACTGCCCGCACAAAGTCCGAGTATTCGACCGGCTTTTTCAAATACCGAAAGGCAACCTCATAGCCCCGGATTATGTAGGCCCCACTCTGTGTAATGAAAATGATCAACGGAATATCGGGCAACCTGTTGAGTTCCTCAGCCGCCTGGTAGCCGTTCATACCCTCCATTTCTATATCCAGAAGTACGATATCGAAATAGTCCCGCCGAAAAGCCGCAAGCAGCTCCTCCGATGAGGCAAACCCCTTCCAGTTCGCTTGAGCGTTGTAGCGTAGCAAATAGTCCCGGATCTGCCGCAGTTCATTAGGGTTGTCGTCGCACAACGCGAATTTCATTTCTCTCCCTCAACTTGGTCATGAGTGCTTTTTGTGGAAAGCTGTACGGATACTGTCCTGAATAAATTTCTGTACAGGCTCGTCCAGTTCAGAGAGCATATTTTCCAGCTCGCTAAATTGATATTGATCTTGCTTCTCGTCATAGAAAATCTGATTTGCGTCCAGTGAAAGCACATTGACCAGCCGCTTTAGCGTGGGGATGCTCGCCATGGACAGGCCTCGCTCCAACTGCCCGATATAGCCGGCCGATTTCCCAATCAGTTCGGCAAGCTGCTCCTGCGTCAATCCGTGCTCTTCCCGTTTCATACGAATCAAGTCGCCAATCTGCATAGCCATCACCCATGCCTTTAGCTGTAGTGTTGCTATTATTATTGCATAGCAAGTCGTCGGCATACAGATAGTGACACGATGATTTTATCATAGTTATACAAAAGAAACAACCAGATACTGCACAGGAATGACAGGATACAGCAGATCCATTGTATATTTTACACAAGAAGTTAAAATGTACTTATCAGTAGAAAAGAAGGAATGAACAATGATCAAGAAGGCGGCAGCCGGGTACGCCGGTTGGCTGTGTGCCAATGGGATTGTAGCGCCGGAAAAGAACAAAATATACGCCTACGGAATGGAACTGGTCCTATCCGGTTTGGTCAATGTCCTGTCTGTCTTGCTAATCTCAATTTTGCTTTTCCATCCGGTTGACGGCCTGATCTTCCTTGTGGCGTTCATTCCCCTGCGGACGACAGCGGGCGGATACCACGCAAATTCCCACTTGTCCTGTAACCTGGTTTTCCTCGGGACGTTTATCGTGTTGGAAGCTCTGGGATATTGGCTCCAGAAATACTGTACTATCCCCCTCTATCTGGCTACAGCAGTCATTTCGCTTGTGACACTGCTGATCCTATCCCCCAGTGAGGCAAAGAACAAGCCTTTGACCCTAGAGCAGCGACGGCGCAATCGCCGCAGAAGCCTCATTTTAGGCGGGCTGAACCTGGCAATCGGGATCTTCCTTATCTGGGGCCTTCAAGCGCCGGCCCCATGGTGCACAAGCTATTACTTAGGAGTCATCGCAGCATCAATTTCGATGTGGGCGGCTCAAATAAAAGAAAGGATGTGTGTGCAATGAAAGCGATGGTTGAACGTATTTTCCAGTGGTTTGGTGGAGTAGTGGCCGTGCTGGCGCGGCGTACAGCCACTGCGTCGGTAAACTCCACCTGCTTCTACACGGCCTATCAGCCGGATGTACCGGAGAATATTTAGTGGAGGTTGTTTGATATGAAAAAGATTATTGCATCATTGCTTGCAGTTCTACTTGTTTCGTCTACTATCAGTCCGGCAGTAGCTGCCAATATTGCCGATGTAAAGAGTTCGATCGCATTTTCAAAAATAGAAAATTATGTTACATCTGCATCTTCTCTCGATACGATTACATCCAATTTGACAGCGGCAGATGTTGAATTGGAAGCAACTATAGATCAAATCCTTCAGATAGATAAGAATGTTTCTGCCGATGAGATAAACCCAGGCATTAGTTTGACCCCCGAGACTTTGAATAGTAGTCCTTTTACTCTGTTAGAGGTTTATGAAGATGAAGATGAAAAAATTGTAACATATCAAATTTATAACAAACGAGTCAGCCTTCATTTCTATAAAGATAGAGATGATATTTCGAAATCAGTTACAATTTTCAACTCAGATGGAACATTATCTTTTGAGAATACCTACAACGATGAACTAAGGTCGAGCGTTGATAGCTTTTCTATTTATCCCATCACAGGAAAAACCGATGACGTTGAGGATTTAGAAGCAGGCACAGAGAGTTTGGCAAGCAAGGCCAATACTGTTGTTGTTGACCCACACGAATTCGATTTTAAGACGAATAGCTATGTTGCTAAATTTGAGGGGGCGAAATCCTTTACATTTCCGGCATTGAAAGATCTTGGCTTGGACTATACACAAACTGTTAAATTATATTCAAGTGCCATGGGCTTTGAAGAGGTGAAATCAGGTACAGTAGAGAAATTTTTTGAGGCAAAAAGTCATCTCGATTTGTTAGCTACTTTTTGGAATATTGGACCTTCTGTTGCGAAAGGATTCTTGGAAGCAGCTAACGTTTTTCTCAATTTAGCCAGTGAAATAACAAAGCAAGTGACTGCTATTAGAGAACACGAATATGTATTTTCAGGGGGCTTAGAGTCTACCGTATATGACCCTACATATGAGCATACAGACGTTGAGGTGTTAAATGAGTGGGATCAGGGAATATACACTCTAGGTTGGGATGCAGGCTTCGGTGAATTCGAGAATGCTGAATGGAAGGTTACGGCTATTCCGTTATTCCGTTCCCATGGGAGACTTCTGAATCAGAAGCACTTCAAAGGTCTGCAAACTTGTACAATGCACACATCGCTAACAATGGTAGATGGCTGTTAGGTGTCGGGCGTTTAGGGTATTAACAAAGATGAAATTGCGCAAACAATATATTATCGTTATTACCCCTATTATTCTGATTGCGATACTTGTACTCTATTCTATCGGAGTTTACTTTTTGTGTTTATATAGTAAACTAAATATGTGTCTCAACCGTGATGGCCCAATCTTCGCATTCGAAAATGGCGAAATGGAAGTGATTGAAACCTACAAAAACGGGGCTCTTTATAAGGATTCTGGGTTTCAAATTTTTGTGCGTGACCACAACATTACAATAAGTTCAGATTACAATTTAGGATACTCAAAATTCTATAAAAATGGAATTTTGGAATCAATTAGTATAAAGAACCCCTTACATGAAGCTATTAACTTATTAACTCCATTTGATGTAGAATCAGATATAACATTTAAACTTCGGACAGAAGATGAAGTAACTGCCATAAAAGAAGGCATTAAAGCAAATGGGGTTGCGTACTTAGAAGAACATAAGTTAAATTTTTATTACCTGGAACAGGGGTATTTAATTGTAAACTGAAATAGTTAGGAGAAGTCTTAGAGATATCCACAACTATCAGGCACCGGAGCAGCAAAGCTGTTCCGGTGCTTTTGATTCCAACTATGTAAAATAGGGACTGTTTAATGCAGTATTTAACAAAGGCCGTGACAAAGATGAGAAAATCTAAAAGTTTATGGACTCTAAAGTTTCGACACCGATCGTCCACGGGCGACCATTCCACGTCGGTGATTGTACATGGGTACCCTCACACAGATGTTCCTTTGTCCGGTATAATAGAGACAAATTTAAAGAAGGGGGTGCTTTTGTGTGGGAAGAACTAGTCGTAAAACGCTATCTTTGTGCAAAGACGGCTGGGCTGCTGACCTTGTAATATTATCTGCTGATAAGTCTATTTGCAGAAGACCTGGAGATTTACGGTGTCAAAATTGTTGAGTGGCAGAACAGCAACCAGCGCCCCGGCCTCACAATGAGCGGCCAGCAGATCTTTCGCCCGATTGCTCTGCTTTCCAAAGGGACTGTTGTGCCGACAAGCTTGGTGGTGGAATTTATAGGGGGCTGTCGTTTGTGTTGCCGGGGGACGGAGGACCTTCAATGAGCGTAGAACGTGGAGTGTCCCTTACTATTTACATTTCCACTTATAGTTTCTCTCCGTCCGAATAGAGTATTTGTCTCTCATGAAGAGCTCGTGTTGCTGTGGTCTGTGACTACAGCAACACGGGCTTTTCTCTTGATTAAACAAAACCGCATTGCGCATTATACATAGATTTTCACGCCCAAATGGAGCACAATGCTGATTTTACAGAAACCAGAGGAAAACTTTTTTTAACCGGAAAAGAACCTTCCGCTTTAACCTTTATACTTCAATCACAGGGCAAGACGAGAGCGGTGAGAGGAATGCCCCCGTCAGAGCGGAGAAGTGAAATCCTACGTCTGCTATGCAAGCGGAGGCACGAAACAGCCATAAATCTTGCGACAGAGTTTGGTGTCTCTGAGCGGACGATCCGAAATGATTTGGTGATTCTCTCCTGCTATTACCCGATCCAAGTTACACGGGGACGATATGGCGGAGGGGCTCATCTACCAGAATGGTTCCACCTAGAAAACCGGATGTTATCTCCGAAACAGGAAATACTTCTCCAAAAACTGAAAACAGCCTTAGATGGGGAGGAGCTCCAAGTCATGAATAGTATTCTAGCCCAGTTCGCCCTGTATTGGGAGTATCGGTAATTTACCGACTTCCGTCCTGATCCTTGCAAACAGAATATCCGGCAGCGGGATACGTCCACTGACGAGAGGCCCCTCCGGGAGGAGGGCTGAAGCGACGCTGGAGGATGCGCCAAGACCACCTGTGCGGGCTGTGATCCCGCATCAAAGACGGCCTAGGAAGGTGCAGAGCGGTGCCCATCCGTCCACAAAGCAGCCTGTGGCGGGCTGTTTCGCATTGCGGCTGGTTTACCCGGCCCGACCCTCGTCAGCCATCTGATAATGATACTCCTGTCCAGCCACAGCCCCGGGTGATACCGGGATCAAGCAATGGGGACAGCTCGGAGAGATCCTCGGAGGGGTGAGATTCCCGTGATGCGCGCCAGCGCAGTCCGTCTGCTGCCGCCCAGGGCCCGGGAAGTAGTGTCGAATAGGGCCAACCAGCGAAATGTATTTTTGAGAGAATTAGCGGGGGCCGTTCTGCGGCCATACGCCTCATAACGGCCCCCATTTGAAAATGGAGATATGAAATGAACCACAACATTAACTATATCGGGATGGTGAACCTCCTTCATCACCTCCAGAATGTCGGCCTTGTTAGTCGGAAGGAGGCCGGGAGGATCGCCGCCCGGCTCCGTGTAGAGACTGGAGCGGACGTCATATTTTCTCCCTAATTTTTGTTGCGTTTGGATATGGATATTTTGCAGATGTGCAGGTATTGTGTGTTGCTGACAGGAGGCGATTTTGTGGACGGGCAAAAGAAAACCAGTGGTTCCCTGGCATTGAACAGCACGCCCCGGGTGATCACCATCGCGCCCAGCACCCCGGTCAGGGATCGCAAGCTGCGTGTGGCGGCCTACGCCCGGGTGAGCTCCAGCTCGGAGGATCAGCTCAACTCCTTTGCCGCTCAGAACGCCCACTACACAGAGATCATCACTGCCAACCCGGAGTGGGAGCTCGTGGACGTGTACGCGGACAAGGGCATCACTGGCACCTCAGGGGAAATACAATACCTGCTTCGCCCCGTTTGGATACCAACTTGTGGGCGGAAAACTGGAGCTGATCCCTGAGCAGGCGCCGATTATCCGGTATATCTATGACGCCTACCTGGCAGGCAAGACGGCGGAGGACATCGCAGCGACGCTGAATCTGTTCTCTGATGACCGCCCTTGGAAGCCACAGCGGATCGACTACATCCTCACCAATGAGCGGTACAGCGGCAATGCCCTTCTGCGGAAGCGATACGCGACGGATACTATACCCCGCAAAGTGAAGCGCAACCGTGGAGAGAGGCCCATGTATTTTGTGGCAGGAATCAATGAAGCAGTGGTTTCGCAAGAGATATTCGATAAGGCGCAGGAACTGCGCAAAAAACGATGGGAAAACCGCCTTGTCGCCCCTGACATTTTTATATCCCGCCAAAACGAGCTGGCGGAACAGCTCCGCGCCGCAAAGCTGTAGAAGGAACGGTTCCTGAAGGCCGAGGAGGATCAGACGATCCAACAGACTCAGGAGCTGATTGAAGCCCTGGAGGCTGGGCCGGACTTCCTGGACGCCTTCGATGGGGAGCTGTTCCGCGAGCTCGTGGACAAGATTATCGTGGAGAGCAATGACCGTGTGCAGGTACGGCGGCAGGAGCGGACAACGCCCTGCAAAAAGAGCCCAGCCCAGAAGGAGCTTCGGAAGCTGTGCGGCGGCAGCCCACCGGCCTGGGTGGAACGGCAAGTACTGGGCCTTCTGAACCGCCTGATCCAGCACCCGGAGCGCATCACCTGCCCCGTGTTGGAGGATGAGCCACCGCCAGAGGTGAAGAAGCTGCGCCGGGGGCTGGACGAGCTCCTGCACCGCCCGCCGGTAGACGAGGCTCAGGCCAGAGATCTGGCCTTCCGGTTGGCCACCCTCCAGTTAAATGCCATCGGGCCGGAGGAGTATGAAACCCTCCGCCTTCGTAGGCTGTTTCAAAACCGCCGGCCTATGATGGAACTGGAGCAGGAACTGCTCCATGAGAGCGTCCGCCGCATCGCCGTCAGCAACGGGACAGTCACCGTCCTGCTGAAAAATAACCAGACCTTGGAAGGAGGAAATTACACATGAACGATACCGCGCCCAATGTCATCGTCATCCCAGCCAAAGTGGAAACACCCCAGGAACAGGATAAAAAGCGCCACCTGCGGGTGGCCGCCTACTGCCGGGTGTCTACGGACAGCGAGGAGCAGCTCTCCAGCTATGAAAACCAGCTCTCTTACTACACGGAGAAAATCATGAAGGAACCGGGCTAGACCATGGCCGGGGTATTCGCAGACGAGGGCATCACCGGCACATCCACCTGCAAGCGGAAGGCGTTCCTGCGGATGATCCGCCAGTACAGGCAGGGGAAGATCGACATGATCCTGGCTAAATCCGTCTCCCGCTTCGCCCGCAACACCGTGGACACCCTCAACTTCACCCGGGAGCTGCGGAGCCTGGGTATCCCAGTGGTCTTCGAGGAGCAGAACATCAACTCCATCTACCCGGAGAGCGAGTTTCTGATCACCCTGCACGGGGCTTTCGCCCAGGCCGAGAGCGAGAGCACCAGTAGCCGGGCGCGCTGGGGCAAGCGTCAGGCCATGAAATCCGGCCATGTCGCCATGCAGTACAAGCAGCTGCTGGGCTATGAGAAGGGCCCCGACGGCAAGCCAAGGATCGTGCCGGAGCAGGCGGAGACCGTCCGCTTCATCTATGACCGCTATCTGGCCGGGGACAGCATCCGGGAGATCAAGGCGGCCCTGGAGGGCCAGGGAATTCCCACGGTCTCCGGAAAAGCAGAGTGGATGGCATCCCATATCAGGAGCATCCTGACCAACGAGAAATACTGCGGGGACGTCCTGCTCCAGAAGAACTTCATCCAGGACTGCATCAGCAAGAAGGTGATCCCCAATACCGGACAGCTCCCCAAATACCTGATTCAAAACCACCATGAGGGTATCGTCAGTCGGGAGACCTTCGACGCTGTCCAGCTGGAGATGGCCCGGCGGAACGCCAAGGCGGGCGACACGCGAAAGAGCACCCCCACCGGCCGGGGCAAGTACAGCGGCAAGCATGTCCTCAGCAAACTGCTGTTCTGCGGGGAGTGCGGGACGGCCTACCGGCGGTGCGTGTGGACTCAGCGCGGAGTCAAGCGCCCCGTATGGCGGTGCGTCAGCCGCCTGGACTATGGGAAGAAGTTCTGTACCCAATCCCCCACCCTGGACGAGGAACCGCTCCAGCAGGCCATCCTGGCCGCCGTCAATGCCGTCATGCTGGACCGCGATACCCTGGCCCGGCAGCTTACCGCCGTCATGGAGTGGGAGCTGGCCCCGATGCTGGGTGAGAGTATGAGCCTGGCGGACATCGACCGGGCCCTGGAGGAACTGAGCAGCCAGTTCAACAGCCTGCTGGCCGAGGCGTCAGCCAACCCAGCAGAGGACTACACGGAGCGGTTCCGGGAGCTGTCCGAGTCCACCACCCGTCTCAAAGAACGGAAGGCACAGCTGGAGGGGGCCTGCCAGGAACAGGGTCGGCTCCAGAACCGCCTGCGGGCGGTCTCGGCCGCCATGGAGCATATGACGGCGGCGATGACAGAGTGGGACGAGGAGGTTATCCACCAGCTGCTGGAGAAGGTGACGGTGCTCTCCCGGGAGAAGATCCGGGTGACCTTCCGGGATGGCCGGGAGATCGAGCAGTATGTGGCACAGCCAAAAAGGAGGAAGCTTGCATGAAGATCTTCGCTACAGGCGATACCCACTGGAATTTTGAGCGGTTTCGCCCGGAATACTTCCCGGAGGGCCAAGAGCTCACCAAGAAAGATGTGGTACTCCAGCTGGGAGACTTCGTCGGCGTGTGGTTCGGGGATAAACGGGATGACGAGGCCCTGGACACCCTGCTGCAAACCGAACTGCCGGAGGCGGAATTGTACCTTGAGATTGGCAGGGCCATCTGTGCTCGCCCGGAGAAGGGCGCGGCGGTAATGGCCGCTGAGTATCTCCAGGCCAACTACCCCGAGTGCGGGGGCTTCTCCCCCAGAAACCTGCGCCGGATGAGGGAGTTCTACCGAGCCTACGCAGATAGCCGGGGACTGCGGGCGCTGGCCCTAAAGCTGGGCTGGACGCAGAATGTGGCCATTCTGGAGGGCTGTGAAGGCAGCCAGGAACGCACATGGTATCTCCGGGCCGCTCTGGAGCACCGCTGGACCAAGTCCGGGCTGCTGGAACAGATCCAGGCTGGGGCATGGCTGCAATCCACACTCGACGAACAGACGGATTCCTGCTATACTGAAGAAAATACAGAGAGTGTGGAGTGTCTGGAGCATGAAGAAAATCCTTTTTGTGTGTCACGGCAGGATTTACCGGGCATGATGAAAAGTCTCATATCGTTTCATAACCCTCGATTTTAAGCGTTTTTTGTGTTTCGATCTCAAATTTACCAAAGATTTACCAATATTTCTGGAGAGTCAGACTTGCGGATTCTAATACCAGAATAAGGAGATCAATACTATGACTGAGATGAAGAAACACATTTATGATGAGAACAATGGCCTTTGGTATGAACTCATTGGCGATTATTATATTCCGGTTCTTACCCTGTCCTCTGAGGAACAGCGCCCCATTGGTAAATGGGGACGGATGCACCGGGACTACCTCAAAGAGCATCACCCGATCCTCTTTAATGACCTTGTTCTTAGCGGTCAGCTTTGGATATATCTGGCTGATCTGAACGAGCAGGCACAGGAGCGTTTGTCCCTGATTATCGAGAAGATGAAAGCATCTGAGGGCATAACAGAGGAACTGAAAGCAGCTGATCAAATGGCATGGGTAGGAGCTATGAACAGCATCCATAACCGGGCAGAGGAAATCATCCTCCGTGAATTGGTCTACGAGGAGGATGTGATATGAGAATCCTTGAAGAGTTTTGGTACGGCAATATCGAGCCGACTGAGTACGACACCTCTTCCAAGGAGTACAAGAAGTTACAGGAGCTGATCTGTAGGAATGAGGAAAAGCTCAAAGCCACTATGACGGACGAGCAGAAAGAACTATTTGAGAAGTACACGGATTGTGTGCGAGAGCATCAAACCATCACAGATTGCCTGATATTCCAGAATGGCTTTAAACTGGGTGCCAGGATGATGTTGGAAGTCATAGAAGAATAACTGAGTGTATAATGCAGCGCCCATCGGTTTTGATGACCGATGGGCGCTGTTTTTTATTCGACATGGGTTTCTTCTGAAATTGGGATAGCTCCGACCGTAGTAAAACGCGAATAGAATAATTCATCTATAATGGTTTCGGCAGTATATTCCTCTCCCCAGAGTTCAATTTGACGCTTATCAATCGTATAAAGGCCAGTTTTGGGAATGCGGTCATCGGTAATCACTGTTTTTATTCCAAAAATGTCCCGATGCTCTTTGAGTGCCTCTAACATTTTCTTGTTATCTTCCTCTAAGTTTGGATTTATTTCCAGGACATAGTCCTCATAAAAGAGAATTGGCTGGAATTGCTGTTGCACGGTTAGAGATTCGTATTTTTTTGCATAAGCTATCTTATGCGGGAACAAATCCCCCATTACCTTTGTGTATACTTCTTTATACATCCGTAGCATTGTTACTGGAAGCATCATGTTTACACTCGAATCATCCTGATCATTGTTTATTAACAGAATTCTCATCCTTGCGCTACCATCAGCCATTATCTCAAGGAAATTGTTTGTGTTCGCCGGCAAGTGCCCTTTAGGTGTCGATAACCCTCCCGGTGTGAATACAATAGAATTGCCAACAGACGAAAGACTGAATACTGACGAGGTTTCAGAAAACTTCTGAGCTATAGCTTTTAAGTCTGCGTTGTTGAAAGTATCTAAAGCTATTTGTGTATCAGATGTTACCAAGCAGAATCCAACATCAATGTATCCGTAAATATTATTGGTCTTCTGGGGAATGGGAGGGATTGTTATCTTTCTTTCCATCTGTTCCAACAAACGCTCTTTTTTGTTGTAAATCTGCGAAAGCTTGGAGGAATCTTTGATGACAAATGAGCCAGACGAAAGGCGCTCATAGATCTTTCCGTTACTGGTAATATAAGGTGGTTCGGCTCCTTCATCAATTCTAATAACGTACACGATGTCTGTGCCAATCGTAAACCGTTTAACATCAAAAGATGGGGTAGGCGTTATTGAGTCATGGATTGTGGTATGGATTCTTTGCTCATTCCATGTAGAACAGCCTTCGATCTGCTTCTGATCCGAAACGCCGAGAAAAATATATCCGCCAAATGTATTCGCAAAAGCGGATACTTCTTCCATTACTTTCTTGTTAGATACTTTGTCGTCTTTAAATTCAAAATAGAATGACTCATCAAAATCCTGCTCGGATATCACACTCTGAATATCTGCAGGTACCAGTTTTGTCCACTCTTTACCATTTATATTTACCATCATTTCACCTCATTTCAGTTTCTGCAAATCAGAAGATATCTTGTGTCAATTACGAAGTATGATTTAGCTTTGAAGGTACTCTCGTAACCATTCTTATTCTCCAGTGTCAACTGGGACGGCACAGACTTCCGTTCGGGAAGTTGCTGATGTTGTTTCGGAGATTACTTACGGGACTTATTTTTATGACTTGGAAAGCTCTTAAGTAATTTCGACTTTTTGAACATCTGCTTCATAGTGCTATGCTCATCCTCGGAGAGCTTGTCATAGTCGATTTGCAGTTCGTCGCAGAAGTAACGCCAGAATTCCTCGATGGGATTGCTTTTGTATTTCATAGACTGCAACAAGCGTTGCATCTTTTTATCGTTGGAAGTGCGCTCAATAGGTGCAGATTCAGTAGCGTTCTGATGGTTCTCTCGGATAGAACGAATAACTCTGTCCAGATCTTCGTGGATGTTATGGAAGAAGTATTCTTCCTCATCAATGCGAGCTGCATCCAGCACTTGGAGATACAGATCATTACTTTCAGGATTATGCTGCTGAACGATCTGCACCCGGACAGCGTTCAACCAATCATTCATATTCTTGATCTGCATGGTGGCAATGCCATCCACATAAATCTCGGTGTCTGTCATCAGCTTCAGGAAATCGGGATGCTTGAGCATTTCGCAAAGCAGGCGATTATTGAGTCTGCCGTTTTTCAAAATTGCCAAGGTTTCATCATCCAACTGCAAGTCGGCAATCTCGTGGTTCTGGACTTCACGGGATTCGCTGAGTCCCAACAACCAGTCAGCAGAAACATTGTAGTATTTCGCAAGCGCCAGTAAGTAGGTGTGACTGATGTCTTTATAATCATCACTTTCATATTTACCCAGCGTAGATGAAGCAATACCAGTTGCTTGGCTGAGCTTTTCTAACGTGAGATCTTTTTGTTCGGCACGCAGATCTCGCAGTTTTTCTTGGATGGATAATTTAACTTTCATAGGTGCCTCCGGGATCTTTTTCTGTATTTTATCATACCAGCGCAACCCAGTTCAACATCCTAAAGAATCACATTTCTCCAAACGGAGAAATGTTGCATTTTAAGCCGTTTTTCCTGATTTGGAGATATACGGGACGGGTTTGTTTTTTGTTGTAAGATGAACTCACTTCAGCAGACAACAAAAAATTGAATGACCGTCCGAGATGAGATAAACCGCCAAGACCGCAAGGGAGCGCTTCCGCAAGGAAGACTGGACAGCACCGAACAGGGGATTTGCCTCCAAGGAAACATCGAGGATAGAACGGCAAAATACATATCAACCTTTGTGTTGAAAATGAACCCTTGTTAATCAATGTGCAAACCCAAAGCCTATTTTTCGATTGACACCAGACTATTTATAGACTAAAATTAGGGTATAAAAACACTAAATGGAGGCGGGTTATGGAAAGAGATCTGGTTTTTTTGGATTCGGTGTTGTTACAGCAAGATATGCGGATAAGATTGCCCAAATCAATTATCGTAAACATTAATGGTAAACCTGGCAAAACGCATCTGGAAATATATTTTGATGCTCTCACTAAAGATATTGTCATAAAAAATAGTGAAACAAAGGTGGATTGAAACATTAAGAAAGAGTGCGCTAAAGGAGAAAAAGATAATAATGGCATTTACACATGTTGATTGCTTTAGTGGTCCAGGTGGATTTTGTACAGGACTACATGCTGCTGGATTTGAAACAAAAGTTGCAATTGAATATATAAAAAGTTGTGTGGACACATATTCTGCTAATCATCCAGAGGTACATGTAATTCACTCTGATATTAGAAATGTAACAGCAGAACAGATACTTCCCTATATTCCGAAAGACGGCATAGATCTTGTAACATCAGGTATGCCTTGCGAGACATTCTCTACAGCCGGAAATTCCTCAAGAGCAGCATATGATGATAGACAATTCTTGTTTAGAGAGGGCATAAGAATTGCCCAAATTACAAACGCAAAACTTATTTTATTTGAAAATGTTCCTGCTATTACAACCAAACGGGTGTCCAAGGATTCAAAAGAATTGATTATTGACGTTCTAAAAAAAGAGTTGGAAGCTGCAGGATATGGGAATTATATGGAGTGTGTATTAGACTCGAGTAAATACGGTGTTCCTCAAAAAAGAAAGCGTTTCTTTATATTGGCAAGTCGATATTCAAACTGGGAGCTTCTTGCGCCACCCGCATCGGCGTCTAAAGAGGTTACTGTATCGGAGGCATTTGTTGATATTCCAGAAGTTGTTGCTAATACACAAACAGAAAATCCAAATTATTTGGAAAAGGATTCCGCCTATTCTCTTTTGATGAAGGATGATACGTTTTGGCGTCGAAAAACGGAACATTATAAACTGCTAAATCATTTTCCAATGAATCATAGAAAGCATATTATTGAACGTTTTTCCATACTTCGTCAAGGAGAGGGATTGCGTGAATTGTTCAGTAGATTTCAGGGGGAGGAATTAGAAGAATATCAAAAAAGGAAAGTTATTCCAAAAACGATATATGTCAAACGAAATTATAGATTACGTTTGGAAGAGGCATCCCCTACCGTAACAAGCCATTGCCTCGATGAATTTGTCCATCCTGAACAGAATAGAGCCTTAACAGTGCGAGAATGTGCTCGACTTCAGTCGTTCCCAGATTCTTATGATTTTTGTGGAGGACCATACTTGGTTGCACATGATGATAAAACTCAGCAAGATAAGTATGAACAGATTGGTGATGCAGTTCCTCCATTACTTGCATATGCATGGGGAGTTCAAATTTCTAAGATATTAGCTGAATAATAAAGAAGCCATGTCAGTGTATTTTCTGACATGGCTTCTGCCACTTTATTAGTCCACAAGGTTGTTGGATTCGTGGAAAAACTCTCCAAATAATTTGACATGAATCTTTGGGAAACGATGATTAAGAGCATTATATCGAGGAGGCATGTCCAGATAATATGCTCGTTTCACCTGAGAAATAAACAATTGGTAGTTAATCCATTGGTTAGGGACACAAACGATATCAACAGAATGATTCCTTTTGACAAAGTTTGTTTCGCCAATGCATGTGAGAAGGCAAATGAATCTCCCTACACCATATGCACCATCTAAGATTCTTTGCTGTGCCCACACTTCTACACAACGTTCTCGGGTAGATGTTTTAACAGGAACATGGAACTTGGGGAGATTCGGACCTAAGTTAAATATGTAGTCAGTGGGGATCTGAATGGATTCGTTGTCTAACTCACAAGCATTCATGACAGTGCTGGGGTTTTGATTCAAATGCCGTGCGTAAAGATGACCAACAAATTTCTCGAAATAATCACCACTATTTGATTTTACTCCTGTAATCAAGTCAGCGCAACAACAATAGTTCATTGAGATAACATATAGTGCATCGGTAATATCTATGGCCGATTGATTAGTGATTTGGTTAGCAAGAAGATTTTCAAAGAAAATATCTACTTTTGAACGACCAGATGCATCCACTGCTTTCCCAGAATTGTACAAATCGATGTTTACCGGTCTGGAATGTTTATCGTTAATGTTACCAGTAGAATTAAAAACAACATAGTTTTTTCCAAGGGCTGTCGATCCACTGGTGATAGGAATGGCATGCATATGAGCAAGCTCTGCTTTGCAAAGGTTATTTATTTCGATAAACTTGTTCGTTACTGTAGTATCTAAAGCATTACTCGCAAAAAGCGTTTTCATTTGGTCATATGCTGTTGCTATCGCATGAGGCATTACAGATCACTCCTTTCTCTGGTGTTTATATTATTTGCAGAGAAATCGTTATCAATGAAAAGAGCATAGGTTTCCACTCCTAATGCATCAGCAATCCGCTGAATATTCTCGAGAGAAATACTTCTACGAAAACACTCAATTGCGCTGATATATGTTCTATGCATACCACATTTCTCAGCAAATTCCTCTTGGGATAAACCAAGAGCGTTTCTATAATGTTTTAAATTTGTCCCGAAAACTTTTACTATATCCATGGTACTATCCTCCCTTTATAGAATAGCACTTGAATACAATAAGTCGACAGACAATAAGTTTCCTCTTTGGAGTAATGAATAGACCAAAGGGCATCAAGCGTAAAAAGTTGGTGCCTTTTGTTTTGCTCATTTGCAAAACGATCAATCGACCATGGCGGTTGATCAATCTCGTATGACTGCTAAAGTCATGCGAGACAAATCGAAAAACAGTTAGAGCCGCCCGATCATCGGCGAGGACTATTTTTCGTGCAGGAGTACAGAGGGCGCAGCCTTTTGTGCATGGGTACAGGGAATGCGATATCCCTGTGCGGGTCAAGGGCGGCAGCCTTGCCCATAGAGATGTCGTTGCGACAACTCGTATTGGGTATTACCTGTCGCAAATCCTACGCAGGTTGCAGCGGAGCTGTCGTTCCCTTTTCAACTTCATCAAAAAAGAAATGGAGGAAAATCGTTGAAGTTAACCAGGCATAATGGTCGTTCCGGCAAACACGGCACCTACAACCCCAAGCACAATGACAGGCGGTTCGATGTAGACAACAGTGAACACATTGATGCCCAGCGGACAAGGCAAAACGTCTATTGGGATTGCTACCGTGGAGTCACCACATCGGAAAACCAAGGAAAAGACGCTGACAAAGATTTTTCTTTCGAGGATATTGAACGGATGTATTACGCATCCAAATACGGCGATTTTGTGGATGCTCAGAATGAGCGAAATGAAAAAGCCCGACACCCAGAGAGAAACCGCACCGTTGAAGATCTACTGAAGAACAAAAGGACCTGTCCGGAGGAAAGTATCTATCAGATAGGCACACTGGAAGATCATGTATCCGGTGAGGTTCTTCTTGCAATCGTCAATGATTTCTTTGGTGAGATGGATCGCCGGTTTGGAAGCCATGTTCGTATTTTGGACTGGGCGTTGCATCTGGATGAAGGCACACCACACATTCAGGAGCGTCATGTTTTTGAATGTAAAAATAGGTACGGTGAGCTTTGCCCTCAACAAGAAAAAGCGTTGGAAGAGTTGGAAATCCCATTGCCTAATCCTGACAAACCAAAAGGAAAACACAACAACCGAAAACAGACTTTTGATGCAATTTGCAGAGAGCTTTTGTTTGAGATTTGTGAAAAGCACGGTCTGCATTTGGATCGTGAGCCTGAATATGGTGGACGAGCCTACTTGGAAAAACAGGATTATATTCTTGCCAAGCAAAAGGAAATGCTTGCCCAACAAGAACAGGCATTGCAGGAAGTTACTTTGAAGCTGGAGGATGCAGAATCTTTGGTAGAAGAAATTGCGGAGACGGCCTATGAAAAAGCCTGCGAAGTTGTCACAGATACAGTTCGAGAGGAAACACAAAAACAGGATATTGCCGAAATCAGTAAATTTCAAAAGTGGGCAACCTCACCGGATCGTAATTACTCCCAACAGAAGAAGGACATTATCAACGAATGTCTGAACAAGACAAAAAGTGTTCTTCTGGATGCTGCAAAGAATATGTTGGAAAAGATTCAAAGCCTGCTCCACAATCCGAAAGTCAAGCAGGCCAACAAGGAGAAAGTCAAGGAAAAAGCCAAAGAATCCCTGCTTCTTCGTTTGCAGCAACACAAAGAGCAAATCAAAAGCGAAGATAACGCAAAGAAATTAGCCAGAAAACAGAATATGGAACGGTAACAGGCATCTGATAGTTGAACATCAGGTGCCATTTTTATTTGGGAGGAATGGATGAATGTATTTGAAGCGGTCAAACAGACCGTCACAACCCGACAGGCGGCAGAGAGCTACGGCATTCATGTCAACCGGGCAGGAAAAGCCAACTGCCCTTTTCACAATGATCGGACGCCCAGCATGAAAGCGGACAAGCGGTTCCATTGCTTCGGCTGCGGTGCCGATGGAGATGTGATTGATTTTACAGCACAGCTATATGGGTTAGATGCAAAGTCCGCCGCCGAAAAACTGGCTGCGGACTTTCAAATCCCCTATACACATCACAAAAGAAAGGAAACGGTGAAAAAGACTATCAGAGAGAAATCGGAGGAGCAAATGTACCGGGATCTGGAAAACAAGTGCTTCCGGGTATTATCAGATTATTTTCATCTGCTCCGGCATTGGGAACGGGCGTATGCTCCAAAACTGGAGGATGAAACATGGCATCCATTATTCGTGGAAGCCCTGCAAAAGAAAGACCACATCGAGTATTTACTGGATGTGCTGCTGTACGATCCCATCGAAGAACGTGCGGCACTTATCAAAGATTACGGAAAGGAAGTGATGAAACTTGAACGGCGATTATCAGAGCTTGGCACCGGAACTGAGGGAGAACTTGAAGATGTTGGCAGAGAACCGGCTCTGCCAGACCCCGGAGGAAGTCAGGGAACTTCTAGAGGTGAATGACAAAGGGCAGGTGAAGAACACCATGCAGAATGTGTATCAGGTCTTTCAGTCTGACCCGGTACTGCATGGATCCATCGGCTATAACATTCTCACCGGGCGCATTGACATCTGCAAGTCCTTGTGGTGGGAGCGCACTACCTCTGCCATGAGTGACACGGATTTCAACTACCTCATGCTGTATCTGGAAAAACGATATGGACTGAACAACGAAAACCGCATCCGCAGGGCGCTGACGGTGGTTGCACACCAGAACCAATACCACCCGATCCGGGAGTATCTGAACCGTTTGGCGTGGGATGGCACAGAGCGCATCCCCTATGTGCTTCATCACTTCCTGGGTGCAGAAATCTGTGCGTATGGCACCGAAGTCATGCGGCTGTTTCTGTTGGGAGCCATTCACCGGGTATTCAGACCGGGCTGCAAGTTTGAACTGATGCTATGTCTGGTGGGCGGACAGGGAGCCGGTAAGTCTACCTTCTTTCGCTTTCTTGCCTGCAAGGATGAGTGGTTCTCCGATGACCTGAAGAAGATTGATGACGACAATGTGTTCCGCAAAATGCAGGGACACTGGATCATAGAAATGTCGGAGATGATCGCCACGGCCAATGCCCGTAGCATTGAGGACATTAAATCGTTTCTGAGCCGATCCAAGGAGACCTACAAGGTTCCCTATGCTACGGAACCGGAGGACAGGCTGCGGCAATGCGTGTTCGGCGGAACTTCCAATGCGCTGGACTTTCTGCCCCTTGACCGCAGCGGCAACCGACGCTTCTTGCCCGTCATGGTACATCCCGAACAGGCGGAGGTTCACATTCTGGAAGATGAAGCAGCATCCCGGCAGTATATGGATCAGTTGTGGGCAGAAGCTATGACCCTTTACCGGCGAGGAAAGGTGCAGCTGAAACTGTCCAAGGAAATGAATGAACAGTTGGTTCTCCTGCAAAAGCAGTTCATGCCGGAGGACACCAAGGTGGGCGTGATACAGGCATTTCTGGACGATTTTGATGGAGGTATGGTCTGTTCCAAACTGCTCCATCACGAAGCGTTGGGGCGCTTTGACGAGCCGAAATCGTGGGAGATACGGGAGATCAACGAGATTATGAACCAGTCCGTGACGGGCTGGATACCGTATCCCAATCCCAGAAGTTATAAGAAGTACGGAAAGCAAAGAGGCTGGATGCGTGGAAACGAAACGGTGGAAACGGAGACAAGCCCCTTGGATGGCTTCCGTGAACTGACCGAGGAAGAATGCAATCAAATGGAACTACCATTTTGAGAAAGGAGCATGGTTTCCTGTTTCATATCCAATCCGTTGCCATATCGGTTTCCGTGAAAAGCCTTGTTCTGCAAGGCTTTTTCTTCTCTGGAAACGGAAGCAACAAAGAAATGCAAGAAAAACCAAAATAGCAAAGACAGCTGCCGCCAAGGAGAAATCTGGTTTTTGCGAGCCGGTTTCCGGTTTCTGTTTCCGGCTCTCCCTTGCCGGCTTTAGGAGGTATTGAAATGAAAGCAGCACAGAAAAACGCAGGGGTTGGAACGACCCGTCCCTGCGCAACGAATTGATATATGGAGGTAAATGCCTATGGCGAATAGCAAGATCAATGTGAACGAGAAGAACTATTTTGACATTCCGGTGTGGCGCAGATACACGCTGACCATTGAGGAAGCTGCTGGCTACTATCACATCGGCGAAGGGAAACTGCGGATGCTGATCGACCAGAATCCACATGAAGATTTCTATGTTATGAACGGCAACAGGGCGCTGATCAAGCGGGAGAAGTTCGAGCGGTATCTGGATCAGGCCACCGCTGTGTAAAAAAATAATACGGCAGAACTGCCGTTTTAACATGATACAACTATACTGAGAGCCAGATTTGTGATACAATGTTATTGCAAGTCTGGCTCTCCTTTCTTGAAAGGAGAGATTCCATGAGCGAAAAAAGACGAGACAATCGTAACCGGATTTTGCGTGAAGGCGAATACCAGCGTACAGATGGGAGGTATCGTTACCGATATATTGACGAGGACGGCAAGGAGAAGAATGTATACAGTTGGCGTTTGGACAAGAATGATCCGACACCCAAGGGCAAGAAGCGAGAGCCTTCGCTAAGAGAGAAGGAAAAACAGATTCAGGCAGATCTGTTTGACCACATCGTTACCAATGGCGGTAATTATACGGTGGTTGAACTGGTAGAAAAGTATGTGTCTTTGAAAACCGGAGTAACCCACAACACCCGTGCAGGATATAAAACGGTTATTAACATCTTGAACAAGGAAGCGTTTGGCAAGCAGCGCATTGATAAGGTTCGCCTGTCTGATGCGAAAGCATGGCTGATCAAGCTTCAGCAGGTGGATGGCAGAGGTTACAGCTCTATTCACTCTATCAGAGGTGTCCTGAGACCGGCTTTCCAGTTAGCGGTGGACGATGACCTGATCCGTAAGAATCCATTTGGATTTGAACTGGCATCGGTGATTGTGAATGATTCTGTCACCAGAGAAGCAATTACCCGAAAGCAGGAGCGTGATCTTCTGAAATTTATCAAGGAAGATAAGCATTTCTGCCGGTACTACGATGCGATCTTCATTCTCTTTAACACGGGGCTGCGAATCTCGGAGTTCTGTGGGTTGACCATTTCTGACATCGAGTTCGATCAGAAACGAATCAAGGTTGACCATCAGTTGCAGAGAACATCGCAGATGCAGTATGTGATCCAAGCACCCAAGACCGAAAGCGGCATCCGCTATGTGCCGATGAGCGATGAAGTGGTGGCGTGCTTCCGCCGTATTCTCGCCAACCGCAAGACACCAAAAGTTGAACCGATGGTGGAAGGATATGCAGGATTTTTGTTTCTGGATAAAAACGATATGCCGATGGTTGCCCTTCACTGGGAAAAGTATCTGGAGCA
>ERZ773248.854-NODE-854-length-32340-cov-8.106582_pt1 | contig 32340 bp, 38 predicted proteins | sample MGYA00580518_ERZ773248 | MGnify/ENA primary metagenome ERZ773248 (study PRJEB29015, sample SAMEA2737762) | human gut metagenome | biome: human gut; feature: human-associated habitat; material: faeces | place: China | collected 2012 ...
ACCGGATGGCGACGACTTGTTTATTTTAACAAACTCAGAAGAGCTTGTCAAGGATGTTTTTTGAACTTTTTTTCAAAGCTCAATCCCATCCTCAAGTGCCAAGGCCTTCGCCCTAACAACTTGTTTAGTATATCACATTATGTCGTTTTGTCAAGAACTAAATTTTAAATCCTGTAAAACTTAAAACTTCATTTCCGAGCATTTCCGAACTCATGCGACATAAAGTATTTTATCATCGAAAAAAAAAGCTGTCAAGCATATTTTGACAGCTTTTTTACATTTTCCCCATGAAATTTTATTTAGCCTTGACCAGCCGTTCGCTGATGCTTTCCAAGTCCTTCTGCTTGCTTTCGACGCCGAGGCTCATGACGATGACGGCGACGGCGGCGAAGACCAGGGCGAACATGTAGAAGACACTGGCAAAGCCGAAGCTCCGGGCCAGCAGGGCACCGACCATCATGGGCGCAGCCATGCCGCCAAAGCGGCCGAAGCCGGCAGCCCAGCCGCTTCCCAGGGCGCGGATAGCCGTCGGATACTGTTCCGGCGTATACGTATAGAGGACGCCCCAGGCACCGAGGTTGAAGAAGGACATGACGGAGCCCCACATCATGAGGGCCGCTGCCGTCGACGCATGGCCGAAGAAGTAGCTGGCGACGCCGCTGAACAAGAGGAACGCCGACAGGGTATATTTGCGGCCGATCTTATCGACGAGCCAGGCCGCGCAGTAATAGCCCGGCAGCTGGGCCAGGGTCATGATGAGGACGTATTCAAAGGTCTTGACGACGGTAAAGCCCTGCTGGAAGACCAGCGAAGGCAGCCACATGAAGATGCCGTAGTAGCTGAAGTTGATGCCGAACCAGACCAGCCAGAGCATGATCGTCCGCGACGCAAAGGGCTTTTTCCACAATTCCCGGAACGAAGCCTTGGCGACGACCGGCACGGTTTCCTTTTCGCTGACAAAGGGCGCTACGGGCACGTGCAGCTGCCGTTCCAGGGAGACAACGATCTGCCGGGCTTCGCCAATGCGGCCATGAGCCAGCAGGTAGCGGACCGATTCGGGCATATGCATGCGGATCAGGCAGACATAGAGTGCCGGCAGGGCGCCGATGAGGAAGGCCATGCGCCAGCCATAAAGGGGAATGAAGAAATAGGCGATGCAGGCTGCTGCAATCCAGCCGAGGCCCCAGAAACTTTCCAAGAGGACGATGAAGCGGCCCCGTACGCGGGACGGCGCATATTCGGAAACGAGCGTCGCCGCTACGGGCAGTTCCCCACCCAGGCCGAAGCCGACGAGAAAGCGGAAGACGAGCAGGGATTGATAATTCCAGGACAAGGCGCAGAAGGCCGAAGCGATGCTGTACAATAAGACCGTAATGGTGAAGACCTTCTTGCGGCCTATGCGGTCAGCGATGGTGCCGGACACGACGGCGCCCAGGGCCATGCCGATGAGGCCGATGCTGCCGATGAGGCCTATCTGCCCCGGTGCCAGGCCCCATTCTTTGGCCAGTACAGGCAGGATAAAGGCGATGAGCCCTGTATCCATCGAGTCGAAGAGCCAGCCAAGGCCCGTGACAGCAGCAGTTTATAGTGGAAACGGCCCAGGGGCAGCGCTTCCAGTCGTTCTAATACCATAACAACAGTTCCTCCTATCTGTACACATGTCATGACAGTTATATTTACATGGCCTTATTGTACCGATATAGAGGGGAAATGTCAATCCTTATATAAGACGCCGACGTCGCGCAGGGCCTGGCCGATGGCATCGAGTTCTTCTTCCGTCGCCGCTTCGACGAGATGCGTATGGATGCCGCCGCTGATGGTACTGAGCATTTCCGCATGGGAATCATGCATGCGCTTGATATACTGCTGGATATCCCGGCGGGAATGAAGGTTCAAGGTCCCTTCCAGGTTGCCATAGACGTCGTGTTCGATGACGACGTTGTGGACGATGCCGCCATTATCGACGATGGCATTGAGCTCTGCTTCCATCAAATCGCTGCCATGGCAGCAGACGAAGACCCGCGTACAGCCCGGTGCGGCCGGTGTGACCAGCTGATAGCCCCGGGGCGTCGAGATGATGGCAATCCCCTGGGCGCGCAAAATAGCCACGTCGCCGACGATGATCTGCCGGCTGACGTTGCAGGCTTTCGATAAGGCCGTCCCGGTGACGGCCGACGACGATTCCTGAAGAATCTGAAGAATCTTTTCTCTCCGTGCACTACTATCCATAAACAAAGTCCCTCCTAAATATCTTTATAGACCTGCTGTCCCCGCGTGGGAATATCGAACAGCATGGCCAATCCCCGTCCCCACAGCCAGCCCATGCCGATGCCCGGCGCAAAGCCCAGGACCTCGTTGAACAGCCACGAATGGGTGATGAAGGGCATGTGGTAGGCCACGGCCTGGAACGAAGCGAAAATCAGGCAGAAAAAGAGATTCACCGGCAGGGCCGTCCGCAAGGGCGGACAACGAAGGCGGTGCTGCTTGCGGCAATAGGTCAGTTCCGGCAGGCCCTTCTTGAACCACAGGCCCAGACCCAGGCCCAGGAAAAAGGCCATGAGGAAACAGAGGGTCGTCAAAAAAGGATATTCCGTATAATAATATAATACAGCCGCTGCCCAGATGGCAACCAGGGCGCAGGGGCCTGCGAACCACCACAGGCGGCACATGCGGCTCTTCCGGAAGTAAATGCCATAGGCGATCATGGCCATAGCCATGCAGAGTTGTATCCCTGTCAGGATATCATAGGCGCTCATCACGGTCGGCTCCCCCTTTCTGTTCCTCTTTGAACGATGAGATGATGTATGTTCAGTATATAGGGTAAAGATTAAAAGGAGATTAAAATTCAAAAAAATTTTACAATAAAAAAAGGGTATCCCATGAAAATTTTTAATTCATGAGATGCCCTTCATTCATATTCGATTATAAATCAGAGAAATCAAGGGTAGCGAAGAGGTCGTCCAGGGTTTCAGCCCGGCGGATCTGGGTGACGCTGCCATCAGCATGGAGCAGGAGTTCAGCCGAACGGAGCTTGCCGTTGTAGTTGAAGCCCATGGAATGGCCGTGTGCGCCTGTGTCGTGGATGACCAGGATGTCGCCGTCGTCGATTTCCGGCAGGCTGCGGTCGATGGCGAATTTATCGCAGTTTTCGCAGAGCGAACCGGCGACGTCATAGACGTGGTCTTTCGGTGCATTTTCCTTGCCCATGACCGTGATGTGATGGTACGAACCGTACATGCCCGGACGCATGAGGTTGGCCATGCAGGCATCGACGCCGATGTATTCCTTCCAGATGTGCTTGTGATGGATAGCCGTCGTGACCAGATAGCCGTAAGGACCGGTGATGGCACGGCCACATTCGAAGGAGAGGCGGCATTTGTCGAGGCCAGCCGGTTCCATGATTTCTTCAAAATGTTTCTTGATACCCGCACTGAGTTCGTCATAATCGATGAACGATTCTTCCGGACGGTAAGGAAGGCCGATGCCGCCGCCGAAGTCGAGGAATTCGATATTGATACCCAGCATGTTCTGTACTTCGACAGCCAGTTCAAACATCATCTTGGCCGTGTTGATCAGGCCGTTGACGTGGAGTTCATTGGAGACGACCATGGTGTGCAGGCCGAAGTGTTTGACGCCTTTATCCTTGAGGATGCGGAAGGCATCGATGATCTGTTCGCGGGTCATGCCGTATTTGGCTTCTTCCGGCGTGCCGATGATGTCGTTGCCGCCTTTGAGGAGCGGGCCCGGATTGTAGCGGGCGCAAATCCATTCCGGCAGGGGTCCGCGTTCTTCCATGAATTCGATCATGGAAATATCGTCGAGGTTGACCAGGGCGCCCAGTTCCATGGCCCGCTTGAATTCAGCATAGGGCGTGTCATTGGACGAGAAGACGATGTCATGGCCTTTGATGCCGACTTTGTCGCACAGTTCCAGTTCTGCCAGGGAACTGCAGTCTGCACCGACGCCTTCTTTCTGCAAGAGGCGCATGATGTACGGGTTCGGCGTAGCCTTGACGGCAAAATATTCTTTGAAGTCATAAGCCCAGTCAAAGGCTTTAATCAATTTACGGACATTATCGACGATGGCTTTTTCGTCGTAGATATGGAACGGTGTCGGGTGTTCGGCAATGATAGAACGGATTTGTTCTTCGTTAAAGGGGACAGTTTTTTTGTTCATCCTATTTCAGCTCCAGTTTCTTGTAATTGAATTCATTGTTTCTCTACATGGGTTATTATATAATACAAGTAGACAATTTGTGAAATAGATTATTTTAATTTATTTCATTCGATAATCAAATTAAATCAAATTATCTGAAGGAGGTCCGGCCATGGACACAACGACACTCCGGACGTTCATCGCCCTGGCACAAATCAAGAACTTCACCAAAACGGCACAACAGCTCTTCGTCGCACAATCGACGGTCACCAACCGCATCCGCGACCTGGAAATGGAACTGGGCGTGCCCTTATTCATCCGAAGCCACAAGCAAGTCGACCTGACACCGTCGGGCCAGAAATTCCTGGACTATGCCCAGCGCTTCGTCTCACTGGAACTGGCAGCCCTGCAGGACATCCAGTCGTCACCGACGTATGCCCAGAAAATCAGCATCGGCACGACCAACACCATTTACGAATGTCACCTCCAGCGCCGCATCCGCAGCTTCCTCAAAGAGAAGAAGGACCTGTCCCTGCACGTCACCATCGGCCATACGACGGCCATGATGCACCAGCTCCAGGACGGGACGCTGGACGCGATCTTTTCCTTCAGCGCCATGTTCCGCGACGGCTATATCTGCCGCCCCTACCGGACGGACTCGCTGGTCCTGGTCTGCCAGGCAGCCAATACGGAATATGCCAACGGCATTTCCAAGGACGACCTGCAGAAAATCGACTACCTCTTCTGCAATTTCGCCCTCCAGGGCGTGGGCCTCTATATCCAGGACCTGTTCCCACGCCATCACCGCTTCCCCCTGGAAATCGACAACAGCACCAAGCTGCCCCAGTACGTGGCCGACGGCATCGGCTATACCTTCCTGCCCAAGAGCCTCATCGAAGAGGACCTGGCCGAAAAGCGCCTGCGGGCCATTCCCCTCCTCGATTTCGAGCCGCCCAAAGTCGACAGCTACTACATCACGCGCAGCCCGTCGACGATTCCGGCCGACCTGGAAGAAGAATTACTGGCCGACTGCTCATACGGACTGCAGGGCGATGATCATGGCCGACATGACGACGATGGACAAGAGGATATAAAATGAGCTGATGCAGGCAGCCACTTCGATTTTGAGCTTCATCTTGGCCGTGTAGTAGCAGGCCATGCCAGCGACCGGTGCAAAGACCAGGACCATGATGACTTTCTTGATGGCCATGGGATAATCGAGGGCAAAATAGACGAAGGCCGCCATAACGACGGATGTCAGCAGGCGCAGGCCCACATCGGTATAGATGAGGTGCAGGTATTCCTTTTTCAAGGACAAGCCCAGGGCGACGCCGATCATGAGCATGGACAAGAAAGTATTGGCCGACGCCGGGATCTTGGCCCAGTCGATGACGACCTGGGGCAGGGAGAAACCGGCCAGGGACAAGGTAATCATGGTGATATACGATAAGACCGGAATGGACGAAAAAATCGTCTTGGCCAGGATCATGACGATGCTCTCCCCTTTCTCACCGCGCACACATCGGGCCAGGCCATAGGCCCCGCCGAGGCACATGAGGGAGTTGCCGGCATCGAAAATACAGACGATGAGGACGGCGGCGCTGTCGAAGAAGTAGGACACGAAAGGCAGGGCGAAATTGCCGATGTTGTAGCCGTTCATGTTGAGCATGTAAAAGGCTTTTTCGTCCTTCGTCCGGCCGGCGGCATAGCCCATGGCGACCATGACCAGGTTGAAGATGATGGCCAGGAGGCTGATGAGCAGATAGCGCGTGTCGAAATGGATGCCATTGAGGTTGACGACGATGACCGACGGCAGCGTGATGTTGAAGACAATCGTCGAAATGGTATTAAAAGTGCTGCGCCCGAAAAGGCGCAGCTGTTTTAAGGTATAGCCGCAAAAGATAAAGGATACGAGGATGGCGGCTTTGATAATCGTTTCTTCCATGGCCTATGGTTTGACGATGCGGTTGGCTGTGCGCATCATTTCGACGATACGGAACATGTTGGTAATGGAGCCGACGGCAACCTTGTCGGTCAGGCCATAGTAGTTGAGGCAGGCGCCGCAGGCGTAGATTTCGACGCCCTGGGCTTCGAGGTTCTTCAAATCTTCCAGCGATTCCGAACCTTCCGTGACCAAGGGGACACCGCCGTTGTAGAAGATGACCCGTTTCGGCAGGACATCCTGTTCGGTCAGGGTGTAGATGAAGGTCTTGAGCAGGTTCTTGCCCAGCTGGTCGTCGCCGACGCCCATGACGGGTGCATTGATGACGACCGTGTAGTCCGAGCCCGACGTGACCGGCCCTTCGTCTTCACTGACATCGGCCCCTTCCTTGACCAGGCGGACCGTGTAATGCGTATCCGATTCCTGGCTCATCGTATAGGAGCAGTTCATTTCCTGGGATAAATTCTTGAGGTTTTCCGTAGCGATTTCGTTGTCGACAGTGATTTCGACAGCATCGTGGTCCTTCAAAGCCTTGTGGGCTTCAATGACCGGGAGCGGGCAGGCTTTGCCCAAAGCATTGATCTTAAACATCGTGATTCCTCCTTGTTTTAGGGGTTAGGGGTTCGTAGCTCGTGGTTCGTGGCGGGCCGCCCTTTGGGACGGCCCCTACAACAGTGAATTTTTAAAATAAAAACCATCCGCTAACAGCTAACTGCTAACCCCTAACAGCTTTAAAAGGCTTGTCGCACGACGACAAGCCTTTTATGTTATTCTTCTGTTTCTGCCGGTTCTGCTTCTACGGCGTGGGGACCGCGTTTATGAGAGGTATGGTTCTTCCATACGACCCACAGGGACGTGTCGACGCAGATGGACGAATAAGCCCCGCTGATGAAGCCGATGAGCATGACCAGGGAGAAGTTCTTCGTCGAATCGCCGCCAAAGAAGTGCAGGGCACCGCAGGCGAAGAGTACTGTCGTCAGGGTATAGATACTGCGATGGATACTCTGGGCGATACTGTCATGGGCCAGTTTTTCATACGAGTCCGTCCGGCGGTGGGTCCGCGTGTTTTCACGGACGCGGTCGAAGATAACGACGGCTTCGTTCATGGAGTAGCCGACGACCGTCAGGATGGCCGCCAGGAAGGACGCGTCGATTTCCAGATGGAAGAACGAGAAGAAGCCCAGGACCATGATCAAGTCGTGCAGGATCGACACTAAGGCCGAAATAGCGATCTTATATTCAAAGCGGAAGGAAATGTACGCAGCCAGGGCGATGAAAGCCACAGCCAGGCTGGTGACGGCATTTTTCGTGACTTCCGAGCCGATGACGGCGCCGACCGATTCGGTCCGCTTGATTTCAGCCCCGCCTAAAGCCCCGCTCAGTTTATCCGAGACGGCCTTGCTTTCGTCACTGGACAGGTTGCGCATGCGCAGCATGACGTCAGTCGACGAATCCTGGTCGGTGACGCCTGTCAGCTGGATGACCGTGTTGCCCAGGTCCATGTCGGCATTGTCGATGACCTGGCGGACTTCAGAAACGGTGACGGCTTTATTGAACTGCATATCGAGGATCGTGCCGCCTGTGTAGTCGATGCCGAAGTTGAAGCCGTTGATGAAGATAGAGATCAAGCTGGCAATGACGAGGACAGACGATAAGGTGAACCACCATACGCGATGTTTGACAATATCAAAACTCATTTCTGTCCCCCCTTTTTCAACATATGTTCAGGCGGTTTGCGGTTCAGGCCGTAGAACCAGGGATTGGTGATGAGGCCTGTATTGATGAACCACGTGAGCAGGGACCGGCTGACGACGATGGCCGTGAACATGCTGACCACAAGGCCCAAGGCCAGGTTGACGGCAAAGCCTTTGACCGTGCCGCTGCCCATGACGATGAGGACGATGGCGGCAATCATGACCGACACGTTGGCATCGAGGATGGTATTGAAGGCCCGGCGGAAACCGGCTTCCATAGACGTCCTCAGGCTCTTGCCGACGAGGACTTCTTCCTTGAACCGTTCAAAGATAAGGATGTTGGCATCGACGGCGAAACCCATGGACAAGATGATACCGGCAATGCCCGGCAGGGTCAGTGTCGCGTCGAGGTATTTCAGGATGCCCAGCAGGATGAGGACGTAGACCAGCAGGGCGATGTTGGCTACGACGCCGGACATACGGTAAATGACGATCAAGAAGATCATGATCAGGATGATGCCGATGGCAAAGGCCTTTTCACTCTTGATCTTGGAGTCGAGGCCCAGGCTCGGGCCGATGGTGCGGACTTCCATGACTTTCAATTTGACAGGCAGGGCACCGGAACGCAGGAGGATAGCCAGGTTCTTGGCGTCTTCCAGAGTCTGGCTGCCCGTGATGACAGCTTTGCCGCCGGTAATCGGTTCGTTGACGACAGGATTGGTGAGCAAGTCGCCGTCGAGGTAGATGCCGATTTTATGGCCTACATTGGACGCTGTCAGATCGGCGAATTTCTTCGCCCCTTCGTCGGTAAATTCAATGGCGACGACATTCTTATGGCCCTGGTCGATCTGTTCCTTGGCAGTCTTCAGATCATTCCCGGTCATACGGGTCGTGCCGCTTTCATCCTTGAACTCCATGACAGCCGTTTTCCCGATCGTCTCGATGGCTTTTTCCGGATTCTTTTCACCGGGCAGCTCGACGATGATACGGCGGGCGCCTTCCTTCTGGACAAGCGGTTCGGTCAGGCCCATTTCATTGATACGGCGTTCGACGATGGTGACGGCACGGCTCAAGGAGTCTTCCGTGACCGGAGCGTCCGGCGTATCTTCGGCTTCCAGGACGATATGCGTACCGCCCTGTAAGTCCAGGCCCTGTTTGATGGAGTTGGCAAGCGGATAAATCAAGGTAACAAAGGCGGCCAGGATGATGATGACTGCCCCGAAAAATTTTATCATGTTACGAGTCCGCAACAATACTCCCCCCTCTGGGTAATCTTCAATAGTTTTTTTATGGATGGATAATGAGATGCTGTTTGTCCGTGACGATATCGGTCATGATGACGTCATGGGCTTCGACGGGCACGTCGGGGATGATCTGGACATCCCAGGCTGCAGCAATCGCGGCTGCCCCGCCCTTTCCGGCCAGGAAGCGGTCATAATAGGCCGCCCCATGGCCCAGTCGGTGGCCCTTGGCGTCAAAAGCCAGGCCGGGCACGAAAATGACATCAAGCTCATCGGCTTCGATTCGCGGATTGTCCGGCGGTGCCGTCCGGATGCCGTAGGCGCCGCAGACAGCCTGTTCCAGCGTATACAGGCGCCGCCCTTCGATATGCTGTTTATTGACGCAGACAGGGACGTAGACTTCCTTGCCGGCAGCCAGGGCGTCCTTGATCAGGGCATCGAGGCTGACTTCGTCGGGCATATGGAGAAAAGCCATGATACTGCTGGCCTGGCGGTACTGCGGCAGGGCGGCCAGACGGGCGCAGACAGCGGCACTGGCCGCTGCCTTTTCTTCCGCCGTCAGCCCATGGAGGCGGGCATCCATGGTTTTGCGCAGTTCTTTTTTACTGGCCATCTTTGGCCTCTGCTTCTTTCGTTTCGCCAACGGCTTCGCTCTTGGCTTCAGCCGGAGCTTCTGCCTTGGTTTCAGCGGCTTTTTCGGCAGCTTTTTCAGCCTTTTCCGCTTTCTTAGCCGCTTTCTTGCCTTCGGCCTTGCCCAGGACCTGGGCTACAGCAGCGCGGGTAACTTTGATTTCGACGCGGTCAGCAATGCGGACGACGAGGTAATCGTCGTGCAGGGAAACGATATTCCCCATGACACCGCCGACGGTGACGATCTTAGCACCGGGCTTCAGGCTTTCCAGCATTTCCTGCCGTTTTTTCTGCTGTTTCTTCTGCGGACGCCATAAGAGAAAGTAGAAAATGACGACCATGAGGATAATGGGCCAAAAAGCATTGAGCTGTTCCATAATATCCATGTCTTACACCTCCGTGAAATAAAAAAATAGTCTATATGCAAGCGCTTACGCGTCTTGATAACGTTTCCAGAAATCCTGGCGGAACTGGCGGAACGTGCCGTCGAAGATGGACTGGCGCATATCCCGCATGAACTGCAGCAGGAAGTACAGGTTGTGGATACTGACCAGGCGGTATGCCAGGAGTTCTTCGGCCTTGAAGAGATGGCGGATATAGGCGCGCGAATAGTTGCGGCACGTATAACACTGACAACCTTCTTCAATGGGATGGAAATCGTGGGCATACTTGGCGTTGCGCACGGTCAGGCGGCCCGTATGGGTCATGGCCATGCCGTTGCGGGCAACGCGCGTCGGGAAGACGCAGTCAAACATATCGACGCCGCGGGCGACGCCTTCGAGCAGGCAGTCCGGCGTGCCGACGCCCATGAGGTAACGGGCTTTATCCTTCGGCAGGTACGGTGTCGTATGCTCTAATATATCATACATTATATCCTTAGATTCGCCAACACTCAAGCCGCCAATACCATAGCCGTCGAAATCCATGTCGACCAGGTCCTGGCAGCTCTGCTTGCGCAGGTCCTTGTACATGCCGCCCTGGACGATGCCGAACAGGCCCTGCGTATCGCTGTGATGGTGGTCTAGGCAGCGCGCAGCCCAGCGGCTGGTCCGTTCCGTCGACATCTGGGTGTATTCATAGTCCGACGGATAAGGGATACATTCGTCGAAGGCCATGGCGATGTCCGAATCGAGGGCCATCTGGATATCCATGGAAACTTCCGGCGACAGGAATTTCTTCGACCCGTCCAGGTGAGACCGGAAGGTGACGCCTTCTTCGGTGATCTTGCGCATCTGGCCCAGGCTGAAGACCTGGAAGCCGCCGCTGTCGGTCAGGATAGCCTGTTTCCAGTTCATGAATTTATGCAGGCCCCCCGCTTCCTGGACCAGGTCGTGGCCGGGCCGCAGGAACAAGTGGTACGTATTGCTGAGAATGACCTGGGCGCCCATATCGTAGAGTTCTTCCGGCGTCAGCGTCTTGACCGTCGCCTGCGTGCCGACAGGCATGAACATGGGCGTCTTGAAGGTGCCGTGCGGCGTGCGCAGTATCCCGGCACGGGCGCCGTCACATTCGGCCTGCTGTTCGTAGGTAATGACCATATAGCTTTTCCTCCCTTAGTGAATGAACATGGCGTCGCCGAAACTGAAGAAACGGTATTTTTCCTGGACGGCGATTTCATAGGCTTTCAAGATTTTTTCCCGCGTCGACAAGGCGCTGATGAGCATGAGCAGCGTCGATTCGGGAAGATGGAAATTAGTGACCAAGGCGTCGACGATGTGGAAGGTGAAGCCCGGATAGATGAAGATATTCGTCCAGCCCGAACCGGCCTGCAGGGTCCCTGTCGTGCCGGCGCTTTCCAGGGTGCGGATGCTCGTCGTGCCGACGGCGATGACCCGGCGGCCTTCGGCCTTGGCCTTGTTGATCTTGGCAGCCGCTTCGGGCGTGATGCTGTAGAATTCGCTGTGCATCTGGTGGTCTTCGATGTTTTCTTCTTCGACCGGCCGGAACGTCCCCAGGCCGACGTGGAGAGTGACGAAGACTTCTTCCACGCCTTTATCGCGGATCTTCTGGAGCAGTTCTTCCGTAAAGTGCAGGCCTGCCGTCGGAGCCGCTGCGCTGCCGCGTTCGTTGGCATAGACCGTCTGGTATTCATTGGGGTCTTCCATCTTTTCGTGGATATACGGCGGAAGCGGCATTTCACCGATCTTGTCGATGATGTCGTCGAAATTGCCCTGGTAAGCGAACTTGATGATACGGCCGCCGAAATCGGTCCGGTCTTCGACGGTACCCGTCAGGCCTTCGGGAAACTCAATCGTCGTCCCCGGCAGGGCCTTCTTGCCCGGCTTGACCAGGACTTCCCAGCGGTCGTCGCCGACAGGCGTCAAGAGCAGGACTTCGACCTTGCCGCCAGTCGGCACCCGTTTGCCGTGGAGCCGGGCCGGGATGACGCGGGAATCGTTGAAGACCAGGACGTCGCCTGGGTGAAGTTCGTCGACGAGGTCGTAGAAATACTTGTGTTCGACGGCGCCGGTCTGACGGTCATAGAGCATGAGGCGGGCGTGGTCCCGCGGTTCAGCCGGATGCTGGGCGATGAGTTCTTTCGGTAAATCGTAGTAAAAATCTGTCAGTTTCAAAATAATCTTCCTCTTTTTAGCTTAATATAATTTTTCAATCTTCGTCCCCGTATAGTAATGGGTCAGGATATTGCGGTAATAATTCTTTTCATTGACATGTTCTTTGGCCATCTGGTAGGCTCCGTACTGGCTCATGCCCAGGCCGTGGCCCCAGCCGAAGCCGTAGATAGTCACAGGCTGGCCGGCTTTGACGATGAAATCGCTCTTGCGCACCGCGGCGCCGGAATCGGGATCCGGTGCCGTACCGCGGCCGCTGTAGAAATCAAAAAGCGTACTGCGCAGGCCAAAGATGGACTGGAAGGCCGAGCCCTTGACGGTGACATTGCCGTTCGTGCCCTTGATGATCATTTCCTGGACACGGCCGGATACGCCGCGGTCCGTCATGGACATGGGCCGCTTCATGAGCGGCGACAGTTCGATGGCCTTGATACGGCCGACGCCTTTGCCGGCAGCACTCAGTTTGGCCGCCATCTGTTCCGGCGTCGTCGTCACCGACCAGCGGTACCCCGGCATGGCGTTGCTGGCATCGCGGACGCCGCGCAGATAGGGTACGTAGGACCCCCAGACATTTTCACTGTCTTCAGTCCAGCCGCCGGCGGTGGAACAGAAAAAGGCATCGATGGGCTTGCCCTGATAGGTCAGGATTTCCCCTTTCGTCTCATTGACGGCCTTGATGATGGACGGCGACTCGCCGTTGATGCCGGCATAGACCTGGCTCGACGTATCGTCCGTCAGGTCGAAACCGCGCTGGCTGAAACGATTCTTATGAGCAATGGCATAGGTCCGGGCTGCCACGGCCTGGGCTTTGAGGGCCTCCTCGCTCCACGACGGCGACATTTCCTTGCCGACGACGCCGTAGAGATACTGTTCCACCGGCAGGACATTGACGACGGTCAGGCCCCAGCGGCCGGGAGACTTCATCATTTCCAGGGCGCCGCGGTAGGCGTAGCCGTCAGTAATCTTGACGGAGCCGCCGTGGACCAGGGACCGGACCTGGACCGGTACGGTGCTGATGTCGCCATTGACGGTCAAATTCGTCCCAGACAGGGCGATGGTGACGGGCACGTTGGCCGCCGCTTTCTTCCAGAGCATGTCGCCGCGATAGACGCCCAGTCCCTGCGGCCCGGTGACAGCCACACTGCCCCGGCCTTCGCGGATGCCGATGCGCAGGGTAGCGCTATCGTGGACGGCTTGTTTATGTGTATATCCAGCCGGCGCCTTGGCCGTCTGCCGCACCGCTTTGACGGGCTGGCGGGGATGGCTTTTGGCCTTGGCCTTGGTCGGCGACGCAAAGACACTCGTCGTCACCAGGGCACAGAGGGCCGTGCAGAGGGCCAGGCGGGCTATCTTCTTTTTATACATAAAAATCCTCCTCACAGGCGAAAGAAGAGATTGAGGACAATCGTAAGGACTGCACTGATGATGAGGCAAGTTACGATGGGAAAATGGAAGGACGTGTTGCCCTTGGTAAAGGAAATATCGCCAGGCAGATGGCCCAGGAAATTCCCCAGTCCCAGGGAATCACCGGCCATCCATAAAAGGCCGGCGACGATGAAAAAGAGACCCGTAAGGATGAGTAATTTCGCCATAATCGTCCCTCCTATCCTTCTGATGGCGCAGGCAGGCCCAGATGGCGGTAGGCGGCGTCGGTGACGACGCGGCCCCGGGGTGTGCGGTTCAAAAAGCCCTGCTGCATCAGGAACGGTTCGTACACGTCTTCGACGGCATCGACAGATTCGCTGATGGCGGCGGCAATGGTGTCGAGGCCGACGGGGCCGCCGCCGAATTTATCGATGATAACCTGCAGGACCCGGCGGTCCGTCCGGTCGAGGCCGCACGAATCGACTTCCAGCCGGTTCAGGGCATCATTGGCCAGAGACGCCGTAATCGTCGCGGCTTCGGCGACCTGGGCGAAGTCGCGGACGCGCTTCAGGAGACGGTTGGCAATACGCGGTGTCCCCCGCGAGCGGCGGGCGATTTCCAGGGCGCCGTCGTCATCGATGGCCATGTCGAGGATATCCGCCGTCCGCTTGATGATGAGGACCAGGTCTTCCGGTTTATAGAATTCCAGGCGGCAGATGACGCCGAAGCGGTCGCGCAGAGGCGGTGCCAGGCGGCCGACCTGGGTCGTCGCCCCGACCAGGGTGAACGGCGGCAGGTCGATGCGCACCGACCGGGCACTGGGGCCCTTGCCGATGACGATATCCAGAGCATAGTCTTCCATGGCCGCATAGAGGACTTCTTCGACACTGTGCGACAGGCGGTGGATTTCGTCGATGAACAACAGGTCCCGTTCCTGAAGATTCGTCAGGAGGGCGGCCAGGTCGCCAGGCCGTTCGATAGCCGGACCGGACGTGATGCGCAGGTTGACGCCCAGTTCATTGGCGATGATGCCGGCCATGGTCGTCTTGCCCAGGCCCGGCGGCCCGTACAAGAGGACGTGGTCCAGCGCTTCCTTGCGCAGTTTCGCCGCCTTGATGAAGACTTCCAGATTGTCTTTGACCTTATCCTGGCCAATATATTCGCGTAAATAATGAGGACGCAGACTGTACTGCCAGGAATCGCCCGGCAGGTCTGTCGTCTCGATGATCCGATTTTCTTCCATGACTTACCTCCCGCTCCCCAAGGCCTTCAGCGTCTCCTTCAGCAGCTGTTCCACAGTCGTACAGCCGGCCAGGTGCGATTCGGCGACGGGCAGGACTTCCTGTTCGCTGTAGCCGAGACTGGTCAGGGCCGCCAGGGTCTCTGCCAGGATGTCCGACAGGCCCGGCGCGGCCGAATTTCCCCGGTCCGCAGCCCCGGCGTCTTCACTGGCGACGGGACCGATTTTATCCTGCAATTCCAGGACGATGCGTTCAGCCGTCTTCTTGCCGATACCGGGCATCTTGGTCAGGCCCTTGATGTCCTTCTGATGGACGGCCAGGCGGAAACTGTCGGCCGTGCCGGCGCTGAGGATACCCAGGGCCACCTTGGGTCCGACGCCGTTGACACCGATGAGGAGCATGAACAAATCGTATTCATCCTGCGTGGCAAAGCCATACAAGACGATGGCGTCTTCGCGGACGCTCATATAAGTATAGAGCATGGCTTCCTGGCCGACACAGAGCGTGTCCAGCGTCGAAGCCGGTGCATAGGTCCGGTAGCCGACGCCGTGGACGTCGATGAAACAGGAATTGACGAAGATGTGGCTGATCACGCCTTTCAGATAACCGATCATAACTGCACCTTCCTTTTCAGACTCATAGAATGACTGGAATAAATCGCGTAAATGGCCATGGCCAGGCCGTCGGCCGCATCGTCGGGCTTGATTTTCTGGCGGATGCCGAGAAGGCGCATGGTCATGTCGATGACCTGTTCCTTCGTCGCCCGGCCGTAGCCGGTGACCCCCTGCTTGACCTGGAGCGGTGAAAATTCCAAGATAGGGATACCCGCCTGCTGGGCCGTCAGGAGGATGATGCCCCGCGCCTGGCCGACGGTAATGGCCGTCGTGACGTTGCGGTTAAAAAAGAGCTGCTCGACGCCGATGACGTCGGGCTTATATTTCCGATAGAGTTCATTGAGGCCGTCAAAGAGCATGACCAGCCGTTCGGCATCGGTATGGTCCGGCGTCGTCTGGATGGTCCCATACGTCACCGGCTTCAGGCGGCTGCCGTCGGCGTCGATGACACCAAAACCGCAGATAGCCGTCCCCGGGTCGATTCCCATTGCCCGCATCTTTACTGCCTCCCTTGTCTTCCATACATACCATAAAATAGAAATAAATAGACTAACGTTCATTATATCATGAAAGAGGCCGTTGCACAAAGATTTTCCCTGGAAACGGTAAAAGGGCTTGTCGCACGACGACAAGCCCTTTAAAGTTGTTATTGGCTAGTTGTTAGTTGTTAGCGGATGGTTAAAAATTTAAAGACCATTTCTACAAACTATAAACTCTATGCGGCAAACTATAAAGCGAAAGGGACCGCGTATGATGAAACATGCATACGCGGTCCCTTTCAACATATAGGATTAGGGATGAGGAATTTATGGTGATAAAAGCTGTTTGTAAACTGATACGTAGGCCTGGGCCGTCTTCCGCCAGCTGTAGTCGCTGGTCATGGCGTTATGGACCAGGCGCTGCCAGAGCGTAGCGTCTTCGTAATAACTTTGGGCGCGCTGGATGGTATAGCGGCAGTCGCGGGCCGTAAAGTGATAGAATACCAGGCCGTTGCCCTCTTTCCGGTACTTGTCGAACGGCTGGATGTGGGTTTTCAGCGGGTCCTCGCCATAGACGATGGGAATGGCGCCGTACCGCAGGGCGATGAGCTGGCTCAATTCATAAGACTCATGACGGGATGGCAGGAGGAACAAATCGGCGGCTGCGTAGAGTTCATGGATCAGGGACTGGGGAAACAGGGGATGGACGACGACCTGCGTGGGATGGGCCGCCGCAATATCGCAAAACGAGGCTTCCCACCGGCAGTCCTGCGTCCCGATGATGACCAGCTGGAGGTCCTCGAAAGGCAATGTCTCCAGGACCTGTACGGCCAGCCGGGCCCCTTCCTCATCGAGGAAAGGCGCCATGAGGGCCATGAGGGGGACACGCCGCTGCCGTTTCAGTCCAATCCGGTTGCGCAAGGCCTCTTTGTTCTTCTGCTTGCCGGCCCAGGCGTCGGTATCGGTATAATGCCAATGGATATACGTATCCGTCAAGGGATTATACGTGTCGTCGTCGATGCCGTTGATGATGCCCGTCACCGAAAGGTCCTGCGTCCAGAGATAGCGGTCCAGGCCCGGTCCCGGCTCTGCCGCCAGTTCCGCTTCGCAGCCGTCATATTCCGAATGGACTGTCGTCACGGCGTCGGCATAGACAATGCCGGCCTTCATGTAATTGACGCGCCCTTCATAGGCTACATTGCCCATGGAAAAGAGATTCTGCGGCAGGCCGAGGACATCGCGCAGGACGGACGGCGGATAGCTGCCCTGATACTGAAAGCTGTGGATGGTATAGATGACTTTGATGCCTTTATAAAAACGGTCGCTCCTGAAATCTTCCTTCAAAAACGTACCGACCAGCCCCGTATGCCAGTCATGGCAGTGGATGATGTCCGGATGGAAGCCGATTTCCGGCAGCATGGCCAGGACATCCCGGCAAAAATAAGCAAAGCGTTCGGCATCGTCCTGGTAGCCGTAGAGCTGATCCCGCTTGAAATACCATTCGTTGTCGATGAAATACGTAGTCACCCCATGGTGGCGGACTTTTTTGACGCCATAATAGAGCTGGCGCCAGGCTAAGTTGACAATGCCTGTAGCCGCCGTCTTCATGTCCCGGGTCATCGCCTTGTCGAGGCCGCTGTACCCGGGAATGACCAGGCGGACATCGGCACCGGTAGCAGCCAGCGCCCTGGTCAGGGCCCCTACGGAGTCCGCCAGGCCGCCGGTCCGTATAAATGGTGCTGCTTCCGAAGCTACGACTAAAATTTTCATGGGCTTCCCTTCTTTGCTTCCTATCCTCTGATTCATCTACGATAAACCGTCTTCCGTGTCGACCCATTCGACATAAGCAGCCTTATAATCGCCATTTTCCCGATAGCCCTGACCTTCGTCAACATAAGAGCCATCAGGCGCCACTTCAACATAGGCAGCCGTGTAATCTCCATTTTCACTGTACGCACTGACAGGAGCTATAGTGAAAATCGGCAAAGTACTACCAAGCAGTACGAGCAGGATTCCCAAACGTTTTATCTTTTTCATGGTCACAACCTCCTTTTTATAGCTAAAGCTTTTTCTACTTTTATTATAGTCAAAAGGGACTTGCCATAGAAGTTCAAAAAGGTATACTAAGTATAAGGTAATAACCTAATACTCAGAGGAGGGATTCCCATGTATAACAAACAACTCGACGCCTTTATCCTGGCAGCCCAGTGTCATAGTTTCTCTAAAGCTGCCAAGAAATGCTACATCACACCGACCTCGCTGATCCAGCAGGTCACATTACTGGAACAGCACCTGGGCATTACTTTGTTCAACCGCAGCCATCGCGGCGTCACCCTGACACCGGCCGGCAAGTCGCTCTACGAAGATGCCCTGGCCCTGATACGCCAGTCCGATACGGCTATCAAGCGGGCCCGATCCATCGCCAGCCGCGACCAGGACGTCATCCGCATCGGCACGTCGCTGCTGACGAAATGCCGCTTCCTGCCTACTATTTGGAGCCACTTCATCGAAAACCATCCGGGTATGCACATCGAACTGGTCCCGCAAAAAAGCGTCCCCGAAATGCTGCACGCACCGCTGGCAGACTTCAATTCCGAATTCGACATCCAGGAAGGGATTTACCTCAACGGCTTGTACGACGGCCGCTGCCGCTACCTGGAATTCACGCGGTCCCCGATTTGTGCAGCCATTCCGCCGAATCATCCTTTCATCCATAAAGACCACCTCCGCCTGTCCGACTTATCCGGCCAGACTGTCGTAACCGTCCAGGAAGGGCTCTCCCAGGCCTTTGACGACGCTGCCCGGCATCTCCAGGGTATTCCGGACCTGACCCTCATCAAGCGGGAATACTACGACATCGACGTCTTCACCCAGTGCTGCGCCATGAATCCCTGGATACTCATTACGCCATCCATCTGGGCCGATATCCACCCGACGCTGAAGACAGTCCCTCTCGACTGGGAACTGACCCAATCTTACGGCATGCTCTACCCCATCCACGCCAGCAAGGCCGTCAAAGCCCTGGTCCAAACGGCCCAGGACATCTTCTCATCGCCGCAAAAGCGCCAGGACATAAAAAAAGCCATAGCAACCCGCTTCTTAGCCAAGTTCCTATGACTTTACGCTTTTATACCAGGACAACCTGTTTTCCGCAAAAAGCGATACCGTATTTCAGGACTTTCGTAATGCCCCGGTCCTTGAAATCAGTTTCATATCCCTTTTCATTGATCTGACGGCGGGCGTCCTGCGCCTTTTTCAGCAATTCATTCGAAGAACCTGCCGCTTTGAATTCCAAAATGGCGCCACACTGTCCACTGTGCGTGGGATAAATCGCCAGGTCATAACGTCCCAACCCGCTTTCCCGATTCGACTTTACTTCATATTCCGGGACCAGCAGCGTCGTCATCCCCAATAACAGGCCATGATAGAACGCCTCCCGGTTGGCCGTATCATACACACTGGCCACTTTCATCAGGATATCCTGCAAGCCTTTGGCAAAGGCGGTCCCGTTCCCTGCCATGAGGTTTTCCATAGTCGTCATCAGATACGACGTCGTCCGCCCTGGGCTCAGACGGCTCAGGATTTCATTGCGGTAAATGCTGCGGACTTCCCGATTGGGAATGGCCAGCACGTACACCCACGTATCGATGACCAGCCGGCGGGATACGATTTTCAAATACCCTGCCAGCACGAGAATAGTATATAACGCATCGGGATTATCGGTAACCTCCGGATAAATCGTATTTTCTGTGAGGACGGCCGTCACAGTCTCTCCCTGGATAAGGCGCAGCAGGTTGTCTTCCTGGACCGGATCAGTCTGTTTCAACAATTCTCCCAGCAGGACATTGCCTGACGTATGGCCCCAATAAGGCTGCGGCTGGCCTTGTTCCTTGAAAAAGCACAAGACCGACCAGGGATTGTAGATTTCCTGGCTGCCAAAACAATAGCCATCATACCAGTCACGCAGGACGGGCAGGGCCTTGTCCTGCTGCTGCGCACGGGCCAGGACCCGTACTTCTTCTGGCGTAAAACCGATCCAATCAGCATAGGTCCCATTGATGACACTGCTGACTTCCAGATTATTCAGACCGCTGAAAATACTTTCTTTGGCAATCCGCAGGACGCCTGTCAATACGGCAAAATCCAAAGACGGATTCGTCTTCAGGGCAGGGCTGAGGAAATTACGCATGAAAGCCATACATTCATCATAAAAACCGTGCTCCCAGGACTGCTGGACCGGGATATCGTACTCATCCAGCAAGAGGACTACCGGTTGCTGATGATAACGCTTCATCATGTCCATCAAGCGGCGCAGGGCCTCTTCCATCTCGACAGGCGATGCCAGCCCGTCATGGATGCGCTGAAAATACCGCCGTTCAGCTCGTGAAAAGCCAGGGACTTCCATGAGATACGCGTATTGGTCATATAAATCACTGAGAAGAAAGCGGAATTTTTCCACCATATCCGGCCAAGTCCGGTGCCTGACATCCTTCAAAGACAGGAAAAGGACAGGCCGCTTCCCCTGCTCCGCCATATACCGTTCGCCAGCCCGTTCAATAGCCAGGCCGCGAAAGAGTTTCCGGTAATCCTGTTCCCGGTCAGCGGCAAAAAAATAATAGAACATGGACAAAAACAATGTCTTGCCAAAACGGCGCGGCCGCGTCAGCAACAGCACTTCCCCATGATTATCGAGGAAATCCCGTATAGCCAGGGTCTTATCGACAAAATAATAATTTCCCTCACGGACTTTGGCAAAATCATCAATACCAATAGGCAGGCCTTGCATAGCCGCTCCCCCCCCTTCCAGATGTTAAAAAAATTCCCTTATACTATATCTATAGTATAAGGGAATCGCCAGTCAAAAGAAAGGCTCAGTCTTCATCCTCATCGACAATGACGCTGAGGATGTTGGCTTTGGTATCGATGATGCGGCTCAGGGAGCGGTCGTATTTCCGGACGGCCAGGGCCGAGACGATGAGTCCGGCGATGCCGCCGACGACGGCACCGGCAGTATGGCCTATGATGAGATAGCCTAAAAGGGCCGTGATGAGCAGCATGGCGACGGGCAGGATGAAGCAGACAAAGGCACCGGAAATGAGGTGCGAGTCATCGACTTCATAGCGGACGTGGTCGCCTTCAGCAGCGCCGATGGAATTATAGGCCAGAAGCTTGACGTGATCCGCTGCGGCGCAGACACTGCAGGCCACATAAAGCGAATCGCGGCTGACCCGTACTTTCGCCAAGCCATTATCCTTGATTTCTTCGACAAAACCTTCACCAAAACGCATATCTTATGCCCCCTTCCAATTTAGTAATTAATAATAATTATTTGTTAATTAGATTGTATCATAGTATACATTATTAATCAAGTGTAGGCTGATTGCATCTCATCACTTGAGGAGTTAGCAGTTAGTGGTTCGTAGCTAGGGGCTAGGGGTTAGGGGTTAGGGGCTAGCGGCTGGTGGCTAACGGCTACCGCTCACTCAGCAGGCCCCGGACGATGTGCTTGCGGCAGGACTGGTAGACGAAGGTCAGGACGATGGCCGTGACCAGCCAGCTAGCCGGGTAGGCCGCCATGAGGACCAGGAAGTCGCGGTGAGCGGCAAATACGGTGTACAGCCAGGTGATGCGGACGCCGCAGATACCGACCAGGACGACGACAGCCGGCGGCAGGGAATAGCCATAGCCGCGCAGGGATCCGGAGATGATGTCGATGATGCCATTGAGGTAGAACGTCCCGGCGACGTAAAAGAGGCGCTTCGTCCCCAAGGCGACGACGTTCGGGTCGCCGTTGAACAGGCGGATGAGTTCCGGCGAAAAGAAGAGGACCGGCACGGTGACGACCAGGAGGAACGCCGCTTCGACGCCAAAGGCGACTTTGGTGATGCGGAAGCAGCGGCGCAGGTTGCGGGCGCCATAGTTCTGGCCGACGAAGGTCGTCGTCGCCTGGCTGAAGCCGTTGACGAAGCAGTAGATATTGCCTTCGATGATGAAGGCCGCTGCTGACGCCGCCATGGCCTCCGTCCCCAGGCTGTTCAGGGCCGACTGGATGAGGACGTTGGACAAGGCAAAGACCATGCCCTGGATACCGGCAGGCAGGCCGATGTGAATGATGTGATGCAGTTCTTCCCGGGAAAAGCGCAGGTGGTGGCGTTCCAGGCGGATGCGGTCCGTCGTCCGGCACAGCAGGACCAGGAGGATGAGTGAATTGACGGCAAAGGCCACAACCGTCGCCCAGACGACGCCGGCCAGGCCGAAATCAAAGACCAGGACCGACAGCAGGTCGAGGACGATATTGATGAGATTGGCTGCGACCAGGCTGTACAGCGGCGTCTTGCCATCGCCGCAGCTGCGGAAGATGGCAGCCTCGAAGTTATACAGCGACAAAAACGGCAGGCCCAGCAGGAAGATGCGCAGATACTGTTCGGCCATATCGTAGACGTCTGGCGGCACTTCCAGGACCCAGAAGGCCGGATAGACGATAAGTTCGCCGACGACAGTCAACATCAGGCCCAAGCCGAAGGACATCAAAATAGCCGTCTGGACCGTCCGTTCCACCTTGTCGTCGCGGCGGGCACCGAGATACTGGGCAATGGTGACGTTGGCCCCCAGGGAAATCCCCATGAGCAGCGTCACCAGAAGGCCGATGACAGGCATATTGTTGCCGACAGCAGCCATGGCGCTCTTGCCGACAAAACGTCCCAAAATAAAGACGTCGGCACTGTTGAAGAGCTGTTCAAATAAGCCCATGAGGCCGATCGGCATGGCAAAAAAGAGCAACTTGTCGGCAATAGAGCCGTGCAGCATATCCATGCCGCGGCGGCCCTTATTTTGTGTATTTTCCATAATATGATTACCTCTCGTTCTCGTGAAGGATGCTTTCTTCCCTTAGTATAGCATAAAAGAGGCTGTCGCATTAAGACAGCCTCTTTTTCTGTAGGGGCGCCCACGTGGGGCGCCCGCTCACGCAAATCCAGTTACAAGTATCCCACATATACCTGGCGGGCTCGCCACGTGCGAGCCCCTACAAACAGCAAACTATATGCGTTAGTCGTGGCGGATGAGGAGCTGGATGTTTTCTTTTTTATAGGTCGTGTAGATGCTTTTGATGAACTGGTGCTTGAGGACGGCTTCGCCGCTGGACAGGCGGATATAATCGCCCATGTGAACCTGTTTGGACACGAGGGTCGTAATGCCGGAAAAGAGGTTGGCCAGTGTATCCTGCAAGGCCAGGGCCGATGCCAGGCCGCCGGCGCCGAGCGCTGTCAGGAGCGGTGAAATGGAAATGCCGTAGGAACTGAGGATGAAGAGGATGCCCACCATGTAGACGCCCAGGTCGACGACGGTCGTCAAGATGGACGTCGTCGCCGCCTTATCACCGCTCTTGGATAATTTATCCTTCAGGAAAGACGATACCGTATGGGCGCAGAAGAAAGTTACCGTAATGATGACCACACTGTGATAATGGTAAGACAGGATATTCTGAACGAAATCGGGCAAATTCAGGATATCCTTGGTCAGTTGGATGCCCAGGAGGATGCCCAGCAGGGTCGGCATGAAGCGGAAGATATTGCGCCAGCTGTCACGCGGGACTTTCGTCACACGGCTCAGCACTTCGATGACAATCCGGAAGACGCCGTGCAGGATGACAATGCCAATGAAGATGAATAAAAGAAAGGCCAGGAAATGAACGTGCGGCCCGCCATGTTCCAATTCAAAAGAAAAAGTATTCACTATCGAATCCATAAGAAAAGCCTCCCCCGAAGCAATAAATCTAAAATAATAATGATTTATTATACTCCGGAGGAGGTAAAACAACAATATGGCAATGGTTACAGTTCCATGTCATTTACCAAACGGACTCAATGCACACGGAACTGTGCAGCCTATCCATTTCAATATCCCAGCTGCGCTAACCAGGACAGGACACTGTCTTTTGCCTGGACGACATCGTCGCGGGAGACCGTATAGGCATTATTTTCTACATCAGCTCCCGGTTCTGCCTGAGCTACCATGGCTACCATACCGGCCAGGCCGCTGCCGCCATGGGTCGAAAAGGGAATGACCTTCTTGCCGTCGAAACGATGGCTGTCCAGGAAGGTATAGACCGGCATGGTGTCAAAATAATTGAAGCCATTTCCTATATAGGCATCTACCATTTTCTGAACAGCTTCCATATCAATGGCTCCGTCTTTTTTAGGGAGCCGCATAAGGCCAAAACCCAGTTTCGGCATATCATTAAAACTCATTTTCCTCCGTATCATCGTTAATTTCCCGGATCATTTTCGCCGGTACACCTCCAACAACGCAGTTGTCCGGGACATCTTTTGTCACCACAGCTCCGGCAGCAATTACTACGTTGTTTCCAATCGTCACGCCCGGCAAAATCGTGCAGTTCCCTCCAATCCACACATCCCTGCCAATGGAAACGGGTTTTGCCTGCCCGATATGCCCCCGCCTTTTTCGGGGAGAAAATGGGTGGTTGACTGTGGCGATCAGCGTGTTCGGACCGATCATCACATAGTCGCCAATGGTTACCGGGGCAATGTCCAGGATCGTCACATTGTAGTTGGCAAGAAAGTTTTCACCAACATGGATGTTCTTTCCGTTGTCACAGCTAAACACCGGAAGAACGGTCGGATGGCTTCCAACAGAGCCAAACAGCTCCCGCACGGCGGCTTCACGGGCTGTATCCTCTGTTACGGGAATCGCATTCAGCTTCGCACAGCCCTCGATTGCGTGCAGTTTTCGGGAATTCACACCTTCATCCCAGAAGTCATACTCCATCCCGGCATCCAATTTTTCAAGTTCGGTCATAGATTTATTCATAGATTTATTTCCTCCCACTATCCAATCAATTTTTCAATCTGGCTTTCGGCCGCCAAGGGCAAGAGTACACGCAGGCGTTCCCAGACTCTCTTTTTCGATTCCTGCGGCTCCCGGTTATAAATCCACCTTGCTTTTCACAAACTGTATATTCTGTGCTCCTTTCTACTTCTATAAGTCTATCGGGTACCACACCGGCACCGAGCATAAAATATGCCCAGTGCCGGTGATTGCTTTTTACTATTCTCTTGTACTTACCGATGCCACTTCCTGTGCAGCTTCCTTCTCCAGTACTTTATGTACCATCAATACGGCATCCTTTACCTTCATCCCGCACTGGAATGCCTTCGGCGCGTTTCCGTGAAGGATCTCCCGGCAGCGGATGGAGCCGTATTCCCGTTCATAGATCTCAGCGGCCCGGCGGATGGCTTTGTAGGTTTTACCTTTGCTTTTCCCATCCATGCTGCCGCTGCTGGTGTAGTAGCTGATGACGGCGGCTGCGGCGCAGAACGCGCCGCATACCTCCTGCATGGCTCCAAATCCGCCGCCGAACCCTTCCATCAGCTTATAGGCAGTCGTTTGGTCCAGCCCCATATCACCGGCAAAGGCACAGAATACAGCCTGGGAGCAGGTACAGCCGTTTCCATACGCCTGTCCGGCCAGCTTCAGTTTTTCTTCCATGCCTGTGCCCTCTGTTTACCGGAAAGACTTCTCATAGATTTCCAGGTAATCTTCATCGGACAGCGGCAGCGGGTCGGCGGTAATATCCCCGCCCAGCACCTCATGGACGCGCTGCGGATACAGTTTCATTTCTTCTCTGGTGATCCCGGCCTCGCTCATCTTCAGGTCGGCGCAGTCGATGGATTCCAGCAGAGCGTCCAGAGCGCGGATAAAGTCTTTGCCGGAACTGGGGTCCTTCACGCCCATCGCCCGCGCCATCTTGATCATCGGCTCTTCGGCGGCCTGACGTTCCGCAAAGAAATCATAGTAGGCGTGGGCGATCATGATCAGCCCTGCGCCATGAACCAGATTATCGTGATAGCTGCCCATAACGTGCTCCATCGTGTGGGCGGAGGTGCAGTTCATGTAATAGCCCGCCAGCGTGTTCGCAATCGCCATATAGTAACGGGCCTCTTTGTTGGCTCCGTCCTTGTAGGCAATGGGCAGATATTTGGCGATCAGTTCGATGGCTTTCAGCGCAAACATCTCTGCCACAACATGCTCGTTCTTATTGATAACGCTTTCCGAAGCATGGAAGAAAGCGTCCATGCCCTGATAGGCCGTAAATTTCGGCGGTACGCTCATCATCAGGTCGGAATCGACAATGGAGAGGGTCGAGAACATGGAGGGGAAGAAGATGCCGGTCTTTTCCTTTGTATCGTCATTGGAGATAACCGCAGCAATGTCTACTTCACTGCCGGTTCCGGCAGAGGTCGTGATTGCCACAATGGGGATAGCGTCAAAGCGAGGGGTCTGCTTGCCGCCCTGGCTACTGAGGGAATAGTCCCAGATGTCGCCGGGGTTCGCCGCCATCAGCGCAATGCATTTGGCACAGTCCATGACAGAGCCGCCGCCCAGAGCCACCACGAAATCACAACCATTTTCCTTGACTGCCTTTGCGCCATCCATGACGTTCTCGCGAGTAGGGTTCGGGCGGATCTCATCAAACAGAGCGTGTTCCACACCGGCCAGCTCCAACTCTTTTTCCGTGCGGGCCAGATAGCCATACTTCTTGACCGACTGCCCGTTGGACGTGACGATCAGCGCCTTTTTGCCGGGGAGCTTCTGCTCATGCAGATGGCCGAGCTGACCAGCTCCAAAAAGAACACGGGTTGGCATGTTAAAAATAAAGTCTTTCATTTTGAAAACCTCCATACGATATTTATACTTTGCTTATGTGTTCAGCTTACGTTTCAAGTATAGCGCCCTCCGCTGGCAATTTCGACGCTATATCTTAATGTCTATCGTGGTAAATTCTCATTTCAGCTTCTTTGTTCCCGTGTTATATTACGTAACCAGCCATATCTTTTATAATAGATAATTGCCGCAGGAACCTTTACGACTTCATCCAGATTAACGATCAGAAAGACGGCAACCACAGGGAGATGGAAAACAAATGCCGCAAGGGTACCCTAAAGAATAAGCTGGTCGCTCTTCATTGAAGAACTGGACGTATCGGGCCACGCTCTTGGGGACGTCTGTCTTATCTTCAAGATGGAACTCCACGGAGAGCTCGGTCTTGATCCAGCCATTGATGGACTCCATCGCTGCGTTATCTGTCGGCGTTCCGGCCCGTGACATGATACGCTTGTACATGTCCATTTTCTACCCCCTTAGTGTCCAGTTTTAGTTTACCACTTCAATCGCCGCAAGCCACACGGGACAAGGCTTCGACAAAAAGATAAGGGGGGCATTTGCACCCCCTAAGGCTTGTCATAAAACCTATTTTAGTTGCCGGTGAAAGTAATCGGCGACAGCCTGCGCCGCTCCCTTGGTATCATGGCTGAACATATGATCTTCTCCGGGAACAAGCTTTAACTCATCGTTAAAATAAATACGCTGATAACGTAAGCTGTAGGTGTACGGCACTACCGTATCTCCCGTCCCGTGAATCATAAAGGCAGGGCCTTGATATTGAGAGGCGGTTTCGTAAATCGGCAGGGTTTGGGCAGTCTTGACATAATCAGCTCCCAGCTTTAAGCCGCCCATAATGTCAATGGTGGCAGGGGGGTTTTCCGCATCGTAATGCTTGTCAAAAATCGTGCCGCGAATGGCATCCTCTCTGAGTACGGCGGCAGGTGCCATCAGCGCAATGCTTTTGACCTTCTCCGTGCCGAGTATCCCTGCCGTCATGCTGGCTACCACGCCCCCTTGGGAATGTCCTGCCAGAGATATATTTTTTACTTCCGGCAAACGACTGGCGTAGGCGTATACACACTTTGCATCTTCGATTTCATTCGGTACGGTCATGTCTTGGAAACGGCCTTCGCTTTGACCGTGGCCGTTAAAGTCAAAGCGCAGGGAAGCAATACCGTATTTCTCCAAGTCATCGGCCAGATACTTCAGTAATTCGCCCTCTTTGTTGGCGGTGAAACCGTGCATGATGATAACCAAGGGGTATTCGTCTTTTCCGTCGGGGGTTTGGAGCGTGGCCGCCAGTTTCCCGTGGTCACCGTCAATGGAAATATCCTGGCTCTTGAAAAGGGGGCGTTTGCGCCCCCTTGATCAGGATTTCCCCTACAACATCATCAATGTTTTTCGGCCAAAGCATTTACCAATTCCTCGGCAATCATGCGGTCGGATGCCGGATTCTGTCCCGTGATAAGTTCGCGGTCACGCACAACATGACCTTCGTTCAAAGGCGCGTGTTCCACGATGCCACCGGCAATTTGCAGCGCATCGGCGACATAGAAGGGCAAATTCCCTTTCAATACAAACTTCTCAACAGGATATTCCTCGGCATTGGAGTAAATCGTTATACGATAACCGGCATACTGCCAGTTTTTGCTTTTCTCTGCTTGTTCGTCAAAAGTACCGGACACAAGAGCCTTGCGATAACCTGCCGGGTCATCAAGAGCTGCAAGGGAAGCAATCGGGCCGTGGCACAGGAAGGCAGTCGGCTTGCCCTTTTCATGGAAATACCTAAGCACCTTGCCAAAATCCTTGTCCTGCATAAGATCGTTCATCGGTGCATGACCGCCGGGGACATAAACGGCTGCATAATTATCGAGCCCCTCGTCGATAGCATCCTTAATTTTGATAGGATGGAGCATAACGGGGTTGTGTTGTACAAAATCCAATGCCTCGTCAAGAGCGGCTTGGTTGCCATGGAACAGAGCGACATTGTTAGAAACCTGGTCCATGACGGGAATATCGCCCTTGGGCGTAGCCAAAACGACTTCATAGCCCTCCTTGATCAGACGCATGGCAGGCACCGCCAACTCGTCAAGGAAATAGCCCGTCGGGTCAACCTTTCCGTCCTTCAACGTGAGCGTGTTCGTACTGGAGGCTACGAGCAAAACCTTCCCTTTGGATGCTGCCTCGGTGGATGCTGCCTCGGTGGCTAATGTCGGCACCATAAGCATCAAGGCCAACACGAACAATAAAATCTTTTTCATGAGAATCTCCTCCTCGCAAGATTACAACAAATCCATCTTATTCCACAAAATGTTGCCGTTTCCGTCCACATATTCCTCCTCCACTTTGGCGACAAAAAATTCATGCGTACCGGGCATCGTGGATTCTATTTCTTTCTTAAAGCTCTTTTTGGTCTGTCGTACCAATGTTGCGTTGCGTACATTTGCCCCAATCACAAGGTATCTCTGTGTGACTGCCATAGAGCAAAGGCCGCTCGCCCGATATGCCCATATATTAGCACGCCCTTTTTCCTCTGTCGCTGGTGAGCTTTAATATGTTCCATGGTAAATCTTAAGATTATGTGGTATGATTGGAGACAATAAAGGGGTGAACCATCATGAACAAACTGCTGACGCTGGCCATAGACAAGTTGGGGCGCGATTGGGCGAACTTGAACTGGGAGTTTCGGGATTTCGAACTAAACGGCGCGAAGGATAAGATGTCCCAATGGCAGGGCGACCCTGCGGAGGATATTATGGTCGTGGTATTCAAGGGGAAACACATCGAGGAACCATTCCACCGTCAGGACTTCTTCTTTATCGACTACGCCTATCAAATGGATTACAACGCCCTAAGTGCCAAGTTTGACAATCTCATCACGGTACGCGAGGGAGACTGCTACATCGGTCAGCCCTTCAGCGGCTATGCGCTCAGAGGCGACAGCGAGACAGAAGACATCATCATGATTGGAGTCCACATCAAGAAAGACACCTTCTTCCGCGAATATCTGCCGGCACTATCTATGGATGCGAATATGTTTCGTTTTTTTCTCGATCCGCGCACGGATAAGTTTTCCGATGAGTTTATTCACCTGTCCTTTGAAAAGGTTTCACCCGTTCGTAGCCTGTTGGAAATCATGGTATTGGAGTACGCCGACAAAAAGGAAGATACGCAAAAAATACTAAAGCCCATGGTGCTGTCGTTATTCCTCTATATCGCCAGACAATATCGGCTTCAACAGTTTATGCCCACAGGTGAAGCACTGGAAGACAGAATCGTTCAATACATCAACTCTCATCCCGAATCCGTCACATTAAGGGATATTGCCGAGCATTTTTCTTATCATCCCAATTACATCTCATCTCTCCTCTCCAAAAGGATTGGAAAAAAATTTTCGGAGATTGTCTTGGAAAAGAGAATGGACAGGGCGGCAATCCTTATCAAAGGCACCGACCTGTCCGTGGAAGAAATTTCGAGCATGGTAGGCTATAGCGACACGAGCAATTTTTACAAGGCGTTTCGCGAGTATTACGGAGTATCGCCGAGGGCGTATGCAAAACAGCAGAAGAACATTTGAAAAGTGCGAATGATATATGTCATCACATTCTTGTCCCATCCCGAAACGCTACAGTCATGTCGCCATCCACGCACACCGTCACATAATCCACCATGCAGCCCCACAGCCGCTCGTCGAACTCTGCCACAGGCTCGGTCTGTGCTTGGAGCGTCTTGATGAACTCCGCAAGCCTCTCGCTCTTGGCTGACCGCTCGGCGATGGCATCCGTCACCTCGTCGTACCGTGCCTTCGCTGCCTCGTACCGCTCCACCAAGCCGTTGTAGCGTTTCTGATACTCCCTTTGGTCTTGGGCGATACGGGCGTTCTCGGCGATGCAGTTCTGCGTCATCTCCACCAGCACCGCCAATTCCTGCCCCAAGGCGGCTTTCTCGGCTTCGAGTGCCGTGGTGTCGCAGAGCGTCTGCCGGCCGGGTGGGAAATCCTCTGGACATCGCCAACATGGTATTGTATCTCTGCTCCGATAAGGCCGGTTTTATCACGGGAGAGAATATCTGCATTGACGGCGGCATGACGATACAGATGATCTACCACAATGACTTTGGGTGGACACTGAACGAGAAGGGTATTTGATGAGCAATCCAACTTTAGATACAGCGATTGAAAAACTGGGGGAGCAATTTGCAAAACGGAACTGGAGCTATCTTGACGTTCCTGCCGGAAGTCCGATGGAAAAATCCTATGCCTGGCCGGGGCAACCGGAAGAAAATATCATGATTTGCGTGCATAAGGGCCCGGATATTCAGGAAATGTTCCACCGCCAGGATTTTTTCTTTTATTCGCTATAATGATAGCTTACAACCGGTAGTGAACTCCCTGTCAAGGCTCTTCAAGAAATTATCTCCGTTTTGACTTGCTGGATCCAATGGTCTACGGCAGAAGCCTTCGTGACCATGTCGCTGCCGCCATTGGAATCGAACTGGATTTCCATAGATGGGCCAAGGGCTGGATAGCTAGCTTAAATGCAAAAGGCTTATATCCAATATCTAGACATTCATCAATTGTATTGCAAGTTTTTCTCAAACGTCGTATACTAAAGAAAATCCATACCCCCAGGAGGAAACCCATGGAAATACGGACACTGCAATACTTCCTGGCCGTCGCCAGGGAACAGAATATGACCGGTGCAGCCAATATGCTGCACATCACACAGCCGACGTTGTCCCGGCAGATGGCCGATCTGGAAAAGGAATTGGGCAAGCAGCTTTTCATCCGGACCAACCGCAGTACACTGCTCACGGAAGAAGGCATCCGCCTGCGCCAGCGGGCCGAGGAAATCGTGTCCCTCGTCCAGCAGACGAAAGCCGAAATCAGCGACGACCAGCCGGAACTGACGGGCTGTATCCACATCGGTGCCGGCGAAACACCAGTCATGCACTTCCTGACCGACACCTTTGCCAAACTGCAGCGGAAACATCCGGGCATTACGTGTGAACTCTTTACGGGTAACGCCGATACGGTCGAAGAGAAACTCTCCCGCGGCCTCATCGACTTCGCCCTCTTCATCGAGCCTTTCAATCCGGAAAAATACGAATTCCTGCGTCTGCCTGAAAGCAACCGGGTCGGCATCATCACCCGCAGCGATACGCCCTGGGCCCGGCTGCCAGCCATCACGGCCGACATCTTGAGCCAGATTCCCCTGCTCGTCTCGTCACGGACTGCTACGGCAACCTTCGATATCCGTCAGTGGTCGCAAGGAAGCGTAACGGCCGAAGACTTGAAGGTCGTCGGAAAATTCGACCTCATCGCCAATGCGGCCCAGCTCATCCGGACGGGCATTACCAGTGCCCTCGGCATCGACGAGCTCTTCCAGCTCCATACGCCGGACCTGGCCTTCGTCCCCCTGGAACCAGCCGTCACCTTCTCGTGTCTCGTGGCCTGGAAAAAATACCAGCTCCTGTCACCGACGTGCGAAGCCTTTTTGAAGGGCCTGAAAGAAGAAATCCATTGGCAAGGAAAGGACTGATTCGGATGTTAGATTTACGGGTACTCAATTATTTCCTCACCGTCGCCCGCGAAGAAAGTATCACCCATGCTGCCGAAGCCCTGCACCTATCCCAGCCGACGCTGTCACGGCAGCTGCGCGACATGGAAAATATGCTGGGAAAAGAACTGATGATCCGCGGCCCCCGGCGCATTACGCTCACCGAAG
>ERZ773248.860-NODE-860-length-32177-cov-13.124556_pt1 | contig 32177 bp, 27 predicted proteins | sample MGYA00580518_ERZ773248 | MGnify/ENA primary metagenome ERZ773248 (study PRJEB29015, sample SAMEA2737762) | human gut metagenome | biome: human gut; feature: human-associated habitat; material: faeces | place: China | collected 2012 ...
TTTTACTCTTTTACCCTTTTACTCTTTTACCTTTTTACTCTTTTACCCTTTTACTTACAGTTCATTGCTGAATGACAACTGTTGCTATCTAATTTCAGTTTTAGGGTATCTTTATGCAGAAAAGTAAGCAAAAATGATAAAAATGCATCAAAAAGCAATAATTTTTAGGAATTTATGCTTGTTATTGTAAAAAAAGTCTTAACTTTGCAGCGGATTTGAGAAGATAAGCTGTTTTGGCAATTAAAGATGGAGAAACATCCGGCTGGAAAGGAGCATCTTTCTCATATATAGATTCACTTATAACAACTTTATAAATTAAAAGATTCGATTATGAAAGTAGCAATTGTTGGTGCAAGTGGCGCAGTAGGACAGGAATTTTTGCGTATCCTTGCCGAGAGAAATTTCCCTATGGATGATTTGGTGTTGTTTGGTTCTGAGCGTTCTGCCGGACGAAAATACAACTTCAAGGGAAAGGACTATGAGGTCAAACTTTTGCAGCATAACGATGACTTTAAAGATGTCGATATTGCTTTCACATCTGCTGGTGGCGGCACTTCTGAGGAGTTTGCCGAGACTATCACCAAGTATGGTGCCGTGATGATTGATAACTCTAGCGCATTCCGTATGTGCGACGACGTGCCTCTGGTTGTGCCTGAGGTAAATGCTGAGGATGCCTTGAACCGCCCTCGCAACATCATCGCCAACCCTAACTGTACCACCATCATGATGGTAGTAGTGTTGAAGCCTATCGATGACTTAAGCCATATCAAGAAAATCCATATCTCTTCTTATCAGAGTGCTTCTGGTGCTGGTGCTGCTGCCATGGCAGAGCTTGAACAGCAGTATAAGGACATCATCGAGACTGGTAAGACTGAGCATATCAATAAGTTCCCTCATCAGTTGGCATATAATGTCATCCCACAGATTGACAAGATGACTCCTAACGATTACACCAAGGAGGAGATGAAGATGTTTAACGAGACCCGTAAGATCATGCACTCTGATGTTCGCACCAGTGCTACCTGCGTTCGCGTTTCTTCACTTCGTTCTCACTCAGAGAGTGTTTGGTTCGAGACAGAGAAGCCATTGGCAGTAGAGGACATCCGTAAGGCTTTGGAGGCTGCTCCAGGCGTAACCGTTAAGGATGACGCACAGAACTACGTTTATCCAATGCCATTGGAGAGCGCCGGTAAGGACGATGTATATGTAGGTCGTATCCGCAAGGATCTGGCTGATGACAATGGTAACACATTGTGGTTGACCGGCGACCAGATTCGTAAGGGTGCTGCCCTGAACGCAGTTCAGATTGCTGAGTATTTGATTAAGGTTGGCAACGTAAAGTAAGCCATACCTTATTTATATAAAAGAATATAAGGAAGTTAAGGGATAATGAATTTTATCTCTTAACTTCTTTTCGTCTTTATACGATTCTGATCAGAAAGTAAAGATATGCTTGAAAGATTCAAACAATTACTCGGTGAGATGAACCGGGGGATTTATGAGAAGGAGACGGAGATATCCTTGTCGCTCCTTGCCGCTCTGGCAGGTGAGAGTATCATCCTGCTGGGACCTCCGGGAGTGGCAAAGAGTATGGTGGCACGACAGTTGAAAACGGCATTCAGGGATGCCCGGAGTTTCGAGTATCTGATGTCGCGATTCTCTACGCCAGATGAAATCTTCGGTCCGGTGAGTATTCAGAAACTGAAGACATCGGATACTTACGAGCGTGCGGTGGAGGGATATCTGCCTACTGCAGATGTGGTTTTCCTGGATGAAATTTGGAAGGCGGGACCTGCTATCCAGAACACGCTCCTCACGGTGATTAATGAGAAAATCTTCAGAAATGGTAATCGCGAGATGCATCTTCCTTTGAAACTTCTTGTGGCTGCTAGTAATGAACTTCCTGCAAAGGGAGAAGGACTGGAGGCGCTTTGGGACCGATTCGTCATCAGAATAGAGAGTAGACCGATTAAGCTGGAGAAGAATTTCCGGGCGATGCTGCTGGATTCTAATGAGTCTCACACGGATCTCACTGATTCCACGGATGAGGCTAATGTTATGTACAAGAAGTCTTCTGTAAAGCAAACGCCAATGGGAGTAGAAACATCAGAAAGAGATTTGTTTATTTCTGAGAATACAAAGAAAAAATCTGTGAGATCTGTGAAATCCGTGTGCGATATAAGAATATCCCCTGAGGAGTATGCTGAATGGGCGGAGAAAATCTGTAAGATTGGCGTAAAGGAGGAGGTGCTTGATGCAATTTCCGCCATCCGTAAATCTCTGAGAGCCGTGAATGTGGATGAGGCTGCTGAGCGTAGAAACATCTACGTGAGCGACCGCCGATGGAAGAATATCGTCCGTCTGCTTCGCACTTCTGCCTTCATGCAGGATAGGGAAGAGGTGGATATCTGCGACCTGCTTCCTATCTACCATTGTCTGTGGCAGGAACCGGAAGAGCGGGATGCTATCAGATGCATCGTGATTCGTGCACTCTTTTCTCCTTTCGCAGAAAAACTCGTGGAGATGAAGAATGCGCTTGCCGAAGATATTAAGTATCATCGTGTTCGCAGAAATCCTGGTGATGGCAGAGATTACGAGGGGGAAATCGAAACCCTTTCGGATGGCTTGACTTCGCTGGAAAGGCAGTTGGGCGAGAATCTCTTCGTGTCTTCGGATGATAAGACAGAAATTTCGGTCTATCTTCGTGATTTCTATAAGGAGTTGGCGTTTACCAGACAGGATACGATGAAACTTTACGAGGCATAATATGATGAAGTTCTATGAGGTATAATACGATGAAACTCTATGAGTTTTATTCGCCTTCTATTATTTATACATTAATTATATACAGAAGATTCAAAACATTATGAACGAACAGAAAATATTGACTCCAGAATTGGAGGCGCGTGTTCACCAGGCGGTGGAGAACTTTATGCAGGGCTATGGCTGTTGCCAGTCGGTGGTGGCTGCTTTTGCTGATTTATATGGTCTTGATGATGAGATGGCGAAGCGCATTGGTGCCGGCTTCGGTGGTGGAGTGGGCAGAATGAGAATGATGTGCGGAGCCGTTTCGGGCATCGTGGTGCTCGTTGGCTTGGATTGTGGACAGACCGAGGGGGATGACCGCGAGGGTAAATCGGCTTGCTATAAGGTGGTGCAGGATTTGCTAGCCAAATCGAAGGAGCAGAATGGCAGCATCATCTGTGCCGAGATTCTGGGCTTGAAGGGCCATGAGAAGGCGCAATCCAGCTATGTGGCTTCGGCAAGAACGGCAGAATACTACAAGTCTCGTCCTTGCGCAGCCAAAGTGGAGAGTGCTGCAAGAATCTTCGCAGAATATCTGATGGAGAAAGAGAAGGCTTAGTCTTCCTATAATATATAAGAAGCTTTTTACCAATTTGGTAAAAAATATCGAATAAGATGAAATACCAGAATAACAAGGATTTGGCGGAAGCACAGTATTACTTGAAGATGCTGGACGACTTCTGCAAGTCGGGGCAGGTGAAGATTCCTGATCCGACAGGCACAGCCATGCCTTGGAATTTGAAGGAAGACCCGCTGAAGGATTATCTGATTCATCTCTTTACCCTGAAAGTGACGATTCCGGAAACTGGTGAAGAGGTGCAGAAATTCGTGCGCCAGGTGGTGAACAGCAAAATCAAGAGCAAGGTGTTCTATGATTGCGTGGGAAAGTTTATCGTGGAATGCGTTCATCACATGCGATTCCAGCGCCAGCGTGCCTGGACCGAAAGTCATCGGGCTGATGATGTGCTCGACTGGACTCCCTTTAAGAGAATGGATGAGCAGGTGTGGCTTCCGCTCATTGACCAGTTGGAGCAGGAACACCGGGAGGATGGATTCGATAAGTCTTTCTTCCTGAAACTGATGGCTGGCGATGGAGCTTCGAAAACCGAAAACTGGGAGCGACTGGTTAGAGACTGGAAGGTGTGCATCGACCATCAGGTATTGAACAAACTGAAGGATTTTATTTCTCTCCGTCAGAATAATTTCGAAACGGGATTGGTTCGCATGATGGACCAGATAACCCGCAACATGAAGACGAAGGGCGTTTCGGAGCAGCGAGCCGTACAGGCCTGGGAACTGATGACGAACGGATGGACGGAAACGGAGTTTGAACGCCGCCTGAACCAGGTGAAGATTCAGGATAAATATCCGGAAATCAAGGAGATTGTGGCGAAGATGGGTCGTGTGGCAGATGCCAACGGCAAAGATAGGCTCACCATCGCTTCGGGGGTAGAGATGAAGATGGAGCATTCCGCAGGAAGTGACATCGAGGGCATTACCGTGGGCGATGATCTCAATTCGCTTCTTCCGCTGGAGTTGGCGCAATACAGCGATGAGGATATGGAGGGGCTTTTTATCTATAAGTATCGAACCCGCAGGCTCCAGACTTTCCGTTACAAGAGCGAAATGTCGAAGCCATCCCGCAAACTCGGCTTTACCCATGCTTCCCGAAAGGGTCCGATGATAGTTTGTCTGGATACTTCGGCGAGTATGTATGGAACGCCTGAAAGGATTTCTTCTACGCTGATATCCCTGTTGGAAGAAACGGCAGAGGATTTGGAGCGGGATTGCTTTCTGATAGATTTCTCCGTGAGCACCCGTGCCATCGATTTGATGGCGAAGCGGAAGGCGGAGCGGTTGAAGAGGATTGGAATCACGGTTGTGGAGACTTATGAATCACCTGGAATTCCCGGAACTTCAGAATCTCCCGAAAATTCTGCTGGTTTGTCTTCTGATGGTCAGGCTCATACGGGGCGTGGTATCAGGCGCCAGCCTACAACAACCCATCTGCCTTTTATAGGTGGAGGAACTTCGGCTAAGAAGATGATGAGCCAGATGTTTGATTTGCTGGATAACGATGGTCTGCATTATGTGAATGCCGATGTGCTTTGGATTACGGATTTCCTGATTCCGAATCCGCCACAGCAGATGTTGGCGAGGTTCAAGGAGTATAAGGAAACGGGCACCAGGTTTTATGGCATCCGGATAGTTCGGGATGATGACAAGGAGCCGAATGAATGGAAGGATTATTTCAACCATATTTATACCATAAAGTATAGACCGTTGAGGAGGTATTAGGAAGATTAATTTAATAAACAAAAAGTTCTGTTTGCATCATTGTATTTGCAGACAGAACTTTTTTATTTTCTAAAAGATAACTTTATGTTTCTGAGTCTTATTTCGCATTTTCCAAAGCTTCCTTTTTCTGTGGAATCACCACCGAAGCTCCGATGCTGACGAGCAAGACGAGGATGATGAATACCAGCGAACTTACTGCATCAATCTCGAAGAAATCGTGGATGAGCATCTTTACACCGATGAACACCAGCAGCACGCTCACGCCCACCTTCAAGTAGCGGAACTTATCGGCTATCGCTGCCAGCAGGAAGAAGAGGGCACGCAAGCCCAGGATGGCGAAGATGTTGGAGAAGAACACCACGAACGGGTCGAGCGAAACCGAGAACACGGCAGGGATACTGTCGAAGGCGAAAATCAGATCGCAGAACTCGATGAACACCACCGTCATTACCAGCGGACCCAGATGCAGGCGTCGCTGCATGAACTTCACCACCGGATGGTCGAGGGCGTTGATCTCTTCCTTCTTGTTCCTGTTGAGGAACATCTTGGCGCCGCTGTAAACCAGGAATCCTCCGAATATGAGCAATATCCAGGCGAATCGGCTGATGAGGGCAGCACCCGCAAAGATGAAGACGAAGCGAAGCACGATGGCTCCCAGAATACCCCAGTTCAATACGTGCTGGTAATCTTTCTTATCCACTCCGAACGAACTGAAGATCATCATCATCACGAAGAGATTATCCACCGAGAGCGTTTTCTCTATCAGATAACCCGAGATGTAAGAGATGGTCATGTAGTGGCGATATTGCTGCAGACTCCCTTCATAATCGTTCGGATCCAGTTTGAGATGAGAAGCATAGCGCGAGGCTATCAGCTTCAGGTCGTCGAAGTTCTCAATGCCGTGCACCATGTCGCCATGAAAGTAGATGAACACGGCAAAGGCAAGTGCGAGAATAATCCATACTGCCGTCCAGGAGCCAGCTTCCTTGATGGAAACCACATGCGCCTTTCGGTCGATGACCAGCATGTCTAATACGAGGATGGCGGCGATGAATATCACGAAGCCCACCAAAAACATCGATTCAGTAAAAACATGTTCCATTTTTCTTTTTTCCTTGTCTATTTTATATAATACCTAATTTTATAGTTGAATCTTTGTATTCATTTCATCCGTTAGAAACGTGGACGCAAAATTAGGAAAAATATCTGGAATAGCGATAGTTCGGGTGCAAAACTTAATTGTATTTAACGTGAAAGATGAGAATGTAACGGGTTTGTAATATATTGGAATGTAGAATATAACTTTTGATTTCTCGAAAAGTACTCCTGATTTCTCGAAAAGTACTCTTCTTTCTTATCGTAATTTTGTATTTTTGCCTCATCTTAGGTAATCATAAGCATCATTGATTCAGTAATCATCAGTATTGTTGAATCTATGATTATACGTGAAACTGACAATCAGTGGAAATTAATAACAAAACAATCAATCAATATGAATGTAAAGCAGAAAATGGGAATGGCGTTCGGAGTGTTGGCGATGGCTTTGTCTCCATCTGCCCTGATGGCTCAGAATGACTGGAAACTGGTATGGAGCGATGAGTTCAATACCGATGGACTTCTCGATTCCAAGGTGTGGAACTACGAGGAGGGATTCAAGCGCAACCACGAGGCGCAATGGTATCAGAAAGCCAATGCCTATTGCAAGGATGGCAATCTCGTAATCGAGGCACGCAAGGAGAAGAAGTCTCGCAGAAATCCCGGTTTCAGGAAGAACAGCAGCCGATGGCCTGAGAACATCGAGAAGATTCATTATACCTCAGCCTCGGTGAATACGGTAGAGAAGAAGGAGTTTCTCTATGGTAGGGTAGAAGTTAGGGCAAAGATTCCTACAGCGGGTGGTGCCTGGCCTGCCATCTGGCTTCTGGGACGCGGCATGGACTGGCCGTCGAATGGAGAAATCGATATGATGGAGTATTATCGCAGGCAGGGTGTGCCTCATATCCTTGCCAATGCCTGCTGGGGTACCGACAAGCCTTGGACGGCGAAATGGAACAGCAAGGCTATCCCTTTCACCCATTTCACCAATCGTGATTCGCAATGGGCTGATAAGTTCCACGTTTGGCGCATGGATTGGGATGAGCAGAGCATCCGTCTTTATCTGGACGATGAACTTCTCAACGAGATTAGTCAGGCAGAGGCGGTGAATGGCAAGCTGGGCAATGGCGAGCAGCCTTTCAAGAAGCCGCAGTATCTCCTGCTCAATCTTGCTCTGGGCGGTGATAATGGTGGCGAAATCGATGATTCCGCTCTTCCGATGAAGTATTTCATCGATTATGTAAGGGTGTATCAGAAGAAATAATTCCGCCAACTCCCACAACGGATTTGGGTCAACTGCCACAATAAAAATGCGCCAACTGCCACAACGAAAAAGCGCCAACTGCCACAACGAAAAAGCGCCAACTGCCACAACGAAATTGGGTCAACTGCCACAATAGAATAGAAAAATAACAAGGTTTAACAGTTTTATGTGCTTGATATTCAATAAAATATTTTATTTTTGCATCAGAATTTAAAAATGAGATTTTATGAAAGAATATAAAGCAAGAATTGCAGATAAAATATTGACAGAAAAACTGGATGCGATGGGAGCTGTTTTGATAGAAGGTCCTAAGTATTGCGGTAAGACTACTCTAGCCAGCCAACAGGCTAAAAGTATCCTGTCTATGTCTGATCCTGATACCATGGAGCAGAACATAGCCATGGCCAATACCAATATCAAACTGTTGCTTCGGGGTGAAACGCCACGTTTGATAGATGAATGGCAAATAGCACCTAAGTTCTGGGATGCCGTCAGAAATGAAGTGGATAAGCGTGATGATGATGGGCAGTTCATACTGACCGGGTCTGCTGTACCACCTCGTTATGACGAAATCTTTCATACGGGAACGGGGCGTTTAGCCTGGCTCAAACTCCGAACGATGAGTTTGTGGGAATCAGGAGATTCTACCGGAGAGGTGAGCCTTGCCAAATTGTTCGCAACTGACAGGACGGATTACTTCGTAGAAGGAATCAACCCAATCGACTTGGAGCATCTGGCGTATTTGACTTGTCGGGGTGGCTGGCCGAAAGCTTTGGATAAGAAAAGCAAGCAGGCTGCTTTACAGCAGGCCATTGAGTATTTTGAGGCAGTAACCAGATTCGATGTATCCCGTGTAGATGGAGTCAACCGTGATAGTGAATTGGCACGGAAGATTATGCGTTCGTATGCGAGAAATCAGGGAAGTCAGGCTACGGCAGGTACCATTTTGGCAGATATTGCCAACAATGAGAGTACTGAGGTTAGCGAGAATACCATCTATTCCTATATCAAGGCTTTGAAGAAGATATTTGTGATAGAGGATTCTACAGCCTGGAACCCGAATATGAGAAGCAAGTCGGCGATACGTACTTCTGATACCAGATATTTTACCGACCCTTCGATAGCAACGGCTGCATTGGGAATGGGACCGGATGACTTGATCAATGATTTGAGTACGTTTGGCTTATTCTTTGAAACCTTGTGTGTACGTGATTTGAGAGTTTATGCCGATGCATTAGGCGGCTCCGTTTATCATTTTCGTGATAAAAATGGTCTGGAGTGTGATGCTGTAGTTCATCTTCGTAATGGTAAGTATGGGTTGATAGAGGTGAAGCTGGGTGGCGACAAGCTCATAGAGGAGGGCGCAAGAAACCTGGTGACATTGGAAAGTAAAATCGATACCGATAAGATGAAGTCCCCATCTTTCAAAATGGTGCTGACCGGTGTCGGTAAATATGCCTACCAGCGTCCGCAGGACGGTGTATATGTTGTGCCGATAGGGTGCTTGAGAGATTAGGAATCTATTTCTTGTTTCCTTTCTCTATTAATGGTACGTTATGATATTGACTATAGATAATAGTCATTAGATATGGATAAAAGATAAAGGGTTGTAATCATCGGAAAGATGGATTGCAATCCTTTATACCTTTTTATATATAAGAGTTCAATAACTCTATCGTATCTGATGGTTCCTTAGTTTTTTCGTTGGTAATAACCTTTATTTTGTTGGTCTCATTGGCAGAATCATTTTTTTGCAAAATATTGCAACTAAATAAGCGGAAAAATATTTTTTATGATGATACTTTATGTTTTTTATTTTTTTTTCGTCGAGTTCTCAATATTTATTTGTATTTTTGCACTCATTCTATAAAGCGATTCGCTATAGATAAGAAGATAAACGGAATAGATATGACTAAGTCAATTTCAATAGATATAAACAGAATCGATATATCGGAGGATGAGATAAGTAAGCTTTACTCAGGTTTGCTTGACTCGTTGTTGATAGATAGAACCCGAACTCATTATTCTTGTTCTACTTCATATATTGTATGGGGTACAGATGACTACTCCTATATGGGTGAATCATATGCTAAGGATAAACCAATTACACCAAACCTCGTTACTGGTGAAAACAACGGCATCATCAAACCTCGTATTTTGAAGAATGAAGAACTTCGCAAATCAAGAACCGAAGATAAAGCGGAAGTTTTTACACCAGCTTGGATATGTAACTCTCAGAACAATTTGCTTGATGATGCTTGGTTCGGGACAGAAGGGATATTCAATACAGAAAATGCCGATAAGACTTGGACTTCTGTTCCAAAAGGTCAGATACATATACCTGATAATTGTAATTGGAAGCAGTATGTAAAACTCCAGAGACTGGAAATGGCATGTGGAGAGGCTCCATATCTGGCAAGCAGATATGATGTCACAACAGGTGAAATCATTCCTGTTCAAGACAGAATAGGTTTGCTAGACCGCAAATTCAAGTTGATAAATCAATTTACCAAGAGCGAACCAACAAAGTTAAATAAACGTGAGTGGCGAAGGTGGGCTCTCAGAGCTCTGCAATCTGTTTATGGATTTGATTGGCAAGGGGATAATGTCCTTCTTGCTCGTGAGGCTTTATTGTTGACTTATATAGATTTCTATGTTGATAAGTGGGGAAAATTTCCTTTAAAGGAAGCTCTGGAAAAGCCTGTTGAAGTCATTTCATGGAACATTTGGCAAATGGATGGACTTCAAGGAACATTGCCTGGAGTAAAGGGTATTCCTATCCTGCAAAGAATGTCAAATAACCAAGAACTATTTGAAGACGAGACTCTTTGCCTGATAAAGGAATGGCATAAGCAGGAGCCTCCTGCTGGTGAAAATATAAGATTTGTTGATCTCATCAATAATAAGTAATATGGCAAAGCATAAACCTACATACGACTATACACTCATCTATGCGTTCAGTATAGATGATGGCAGGCATGACAATATGCTCAAAGTGGGTAAGGCTACTATCAACTATTTTAAAAAGTGGCAAGACCTTACCCCTGATTGCGAACTGTTGATAAAGGCTGCAAAAGCAAGAATCACTCAAGAAACAGGTACCGCAGCTATTGAGTATAAACTGGAATATACCGAACTTGCTATCTATGAAGCTGATGGTGAGGAATTTGGCTTTGATGATCATGATGTACATGATGTTTTGGAAAACAGTGGTTATCATGCTGTTGAATTTGCTAATTTGGAATACAATCCAAAGGAATGGTATCCTGTAACGGTAGAATTGGTAATAAAAGCTATTAATGCAGTTAAGCATAATCAGGCACTTCTTGAGAGAAAGGATTGGAAAACTGCATCTGCAAGAGAGAAAAAGACAGAGATTGTACTGAGAGAAGAACAGGAGTTGGCTGTTACAAAAACTCTTACTCAATTTCTGCATGGTTCCAAAATGCTGTGGGATGCCAAAATGCGTTTTGGTAAGACACTGTGTGCCTTGGAAGTTGTCAAGCGTAAGCCTTTTAATCGTGTATTGATACTTACCCATCGTCCGGCGGTTCGTGATGGTTGGTTCAAAGACTTCAATTTGTTGCAGTTGCCAGGATTCCACTATGTAACTCGTGTAAAGAATAAACTTCTTGTGGATGGACAAAAGATTGCAGGTGGTTTGGAGGTGCTGAAACAATATACCGAGCATGATCCAGACTATAAATATATTTATTTTGCATCTATTCAGGATATCCGTGGCTCAAAGACTGTAAACAAGAAAAGTAAGTTTGACAAGAACAACGAACTTTTCAAGGAGAAATGGGATTTGCTTATCATCGATGAGGCTCATGAGGGTATTCGTACAGAACAAGGAAAGGCCGTAGTTGCAGAGTTCCAAAAGAACAAACAGATGAAGAGCCTGTATCTCTCAGGTACGCCATATAATATTCTAAAACTTTTCAAAGAGAAGGAAATCTACCGATGGGATTACAATATGGAGCAGGATGCCAAGGAACGTTGGACCAAGGAGCATCCTGACGAGAAGAATCCTTACGAGGGATTGGCTCGCTTGAATATATGTACTTACAATCTTGGTGAAGTGATGACTAATTATAGTCATGACGAAAATGACTATTTCAACTTTACAGAGTTTTTCCGTGTTGACGCTGATACGGATAAATTCGTGCATGAAGATGATGTACGTGCTTTTCTCAAACTGATGACTAAGGATGGTGAGAATAAAGAACTCAATTATCCTTTTGCAACAAGCGAGTATCGTGATTATTTTCAACATACACTGTGGTCTATTCCTGGTGTAGATGCGGCTCGTTGTCTGAGCGCTATATTGCGTGAAGATAAGGAGGATAACTACTTCCGTGACTATGAAATAGTAAACATTGCTGGCAAGGGTGATAGTGATATTGAGCGTGAAAACGAAGATAACGCTACACGTGTTAAGAAGGAAACTGAAGCTTTGGCCAAAGTGCAAAATGCCATCAGAACTCATGAGAAAACAATTACTCTGACTTGTGGCAGATGTACGACTGGTGTCAGTGTACCAGAATGGACGGCCGTCTTGATGCTTTCAGGTTCATATGAGACGAAGGCTGCTCGTTATCTTCAGACCATCTTCCGTTGTCAGACCCCATTCAAGGGAAAGACAAAGCGTGAATGCTATGCTTTCGATTTTGCTCCTGATCGTACATTGACGGTTATTGATAATTATCTGACAGAAATAAGTCGTGGTAGTGGCAGCAAGAATTTTGGTCAGAAGAAAGCTCAAGAGACTGAACGCTTTCTGAGATTTTGTTCTGTCATTAGCATTGATGGAAGCAAGACTGTCAATTTCGATACCCGTAGTTTTATGAAGCAGGTCAACCGTGCTTACTCTGAAGAGATTATGAGAGGACGTACTCGTAAACTATTTGAGAATTTAGATAATATTAGTAATGATGTATTCGAGTTGTTGAAAAATATAGATGCTAAAATGTCTGTGTCTTCATCTGGCAAAAAAAACAGAGGGAAGATAAAGGTTAGCAGCGAAGGAGTTACTGGCGAAGGTGCCACAACAAGCTCTTCATCTTCGGGGACAGTTAAGGAACCTAAAGAACCTAAAATTGGCAAGAAGAATAAGACCAAGGGCGATCAGGCATATGAGATACTCGAAAAAATTATCATTCGTTTTCCTATGCTCATTTATGGAGCTATGGATAAACTGAGTGATTCTTTTACCATTGATAAGTTTGTCAAGGATATCGACGAAAAATCTTGGGAGGAGTTTATGCCTAACGGATTAACCAAAACAGACTTTATTAAAGTTGCCCATATAATAAAGAACGAACGCTTCATGGCATGGGCAGAATCTATCTATGAAAAGGTCAATGCTTTAGAAGGCAAGCCTGTTGATGAACGTGTAAATGGAATTGCTGATATTATCTCAGAATTCCGCTATCCCGATAAGGAAACTGTTCTTACTCCTTGGCGAGTAGTCAATATGCACCTGAGTGATACTGTTGGTGGTTATGATTTCTTTGGAGAGAAACATAGAGATGAAGATCTCTTGTCTGAGCCTCGTTTTGTGGGTGAAGACAGAGAAGTAACAAAGCGTGTGTTCTTTACGCCAGCGCCGAATATTCTAGAACTCAATTCAAAGACCGGCCTATATCCATTATATATGGCTTATACGTTGTATCGTCTTCAATGTAAAAACCAACAAGGTTTTGGTCCCGAGTTGACTAATGAAGAAAAGGCTGACGTATGGAAAAAAGTGATAGAGAAGAACATCTTTGTGGTTTGTAAAACCAAGATGGCTGAAAGAATTACCAATCGCACACTTGTCGGTTTCTCTAATATTAAAGTCAATGCAAAGTGTTACACAGACGTACGTAATAACAATGCAGACATCATTGAGACTCTAAAGAACAATCCACAGCATTTTGTGGAAGATGTGAAAAATGGCAAAGAATTTTGGAAAGCAAATAATAATAGAAATATGAAGTTTGATGCAGTCGTAAGCAATCCTCCTTACCAGGTAGGAGTAAACAAGGAACCTCTATACCATCATTTCATTAGTATAGGTATGGAGATTGGTGACTTAGGTACATTGATACACCCTGGACGATTCCTGTTTAATGCAGGTAAAACTCCAAAAGCATGGAATCAAAAGATGCTTAATGATGAGCATTTTAAAGTAGTAAAATATTGGAAGAAGAGCGATGAGGTGTTTGATGCTGTGGACATTAAAGGCGGAGTTGCTGTAACTATGTGGGATAAACAAAACGTTATAGGACCAATTGGTACTTTTGTTCTTCATGATGAATTACGTACAATACAAGAAAAGGTAGAATCACTAGGTGAAGAGTCTTTCTCAAAATTAGTATATTCACGTGATTTGTACCAGTTAACCGAGTTGTTCTATAAAGAAAACCCTGAACTGGAAGGAAGACAAAGTAAAGGGCATCGATTTGATTTAGGTACTACTGCGTTCTCGCTTTTCCCAGAGGTTTTCTCGGATGAGAAGCCTGCTGGTGACGGCTATGCTCTAGTTGTAGGCAGAGAGAATGATACGAGAATTGCAAAGTGGATAAAGAAAGAGTATCTAAAGTTGCCTGATAACTTTGAAAGCTATAAGGTCGTTGTACCAAAATCAAACGGATCAGGACATTTTGGAGAATCTTTGTCTTCTCCATTTGTTGCGGCTCCATTTCATGCTCAAAATACGACTTTCTTGAGTATAGGTAAATTCGATTCTATATTTGAAGCTGAAGCGTGTCTTAAGTATATAAAGACTAAGTTTGTACGTTGCATGCTTGGTATCCTGAAGGTGACACAAGATAACCCAAAAAGTGTTTGGTCAAAGGTTCCTCTTCAGAACTTTACGCAACAATCAGACATAAATTGGGATTTGTCTATCCCCGATCTTGATGCTGCTTTATACCAAAAGTATAATCTCACGCAAGATGAGATTGATTTTATAGAAAGTAATGTAAGTGCGATGCAATAATGTTTGATAATAAAAACGATTTGAAACAATGGCTGTAGAATCACATGATAAAAAGTTTGATGTCCTTTGTGTAAAGCCCGGTTGCCAGACTTTCAGCGCAGTTTGGTATGGGATGATACGAAGATTACTATAGTACAAAAGGGAGAAACTTTAAATATCCCTGCTTCATTAGAAATAGCAGGTGTAGGTAAAGTGGCTTTGTGGTAACTTTCACCTAAAGGTCTTCTATAAAGGGTTGCAATCATCGGAAAGATGGATTGCAACCCTTTATTTTCTTATCTGAAATTCATAGTGAAATGGATGCTTGGATATTTAGTTAAGTTGTTTATAGTAAATTAAATACACTTAAATATGGGTTTTAGGTGCATTTTATTTATATGTAGCATAAAATATACAGAAATTGAAAAAAAAATAAGTAAGTTTGTCTTATTTTTGAAATATTTTTGTTAATTTTGTAGGCGAATGGTGGGTGGTAAGCCAACACAGGATAACAGCTTGCGAAACTATCGCCACCAACTTTCTTGGCTTTGCCTGGAAAGGAGGAATTTATTAACAACTTTGCTAAAGGCTGGCAGAGGTAAAAACAAAAAAGATGATTTTTTTAAAAACATCCAAACAAGAAATACTTCAATGTATAGGTGAAGTATTAGAGAAAGCATATGGAAATGATTATTATTCGGTATTACCTATGTTTGCCGATACGGATTGTCCTATGCCTGAAATATACATGGAACTATCCGAAGAACGTAATAAGCAATTAGAAGACCGCTTTTTGTATTGTATTACAGAAGCAGCCATAAAAGATAATTTTGAAGAATTGCAAGCATTCTTGAAAGATATATCAGAGAGGTTAAATAAAAGCTATGTTAATCTCAGAATTGTGGGGTATGAATGGCTTGTTGATTTTCTTTGTGATGATAAGAAATCATTTCTCAATTTTGGTATTTATCTTAAACAAGCTGCAATTTTTGGTGTGGATGTAGAAAGGTTTTACAAGAAATTTACCTATACGCAAAAGCATAACAAAAAACGCTTTGATACCAATGGTGCACCAATCTTTCATAGCATATTTAAGTATTCACCAGTGACATCTTCTGAATATGCTCCTGATATTTTTACCATTGAGGAATATGGTGAACAATATATTGTTGTGGCAAGTTTATACAAGGATATTATATATGTTTTGAGCCAGGCATATCGGTATGTTATGACTTTAGATCAAATGGCATGTATGAGGAAACAGTTTCCTGAACAATGTCAAAATAGTCTTATAAAGTTAGTGGATGAGGTAAAGTGTGTTTTATGTGAAGCGGCTATTAATCCTGATATACTTACCCCTACACAGGCTCAGATACAAGAAGCAAAGGAAGTACTGCCGTCAGATATTTATAAGAAAATCTTTGAATTAGATATCAAGACCTTAAGTACTACTTTGTATCATGAAGTACCTACGAAATATAAAAAGGCTTTTGGTATATTGGTTATTGAGCGAATAAAGATGCAGCAAAACGTAGATGATATTGAATACCGCGTCTTCAAGCATATTACAAATCCTGATGAACTAATTGAAAAGGTTAAAAAAGCCAGATTAATATTAGCTCACATTAATGAGTTTGTAATGTTAGATATAATCGAGGATGGAAAGTGTAAAACAAAAAACATACCAAAAGGTACAATAGCTTGTTTGTTTTATTTGTGGTCTGGAACCCAAATGTCTCAGTCTGATTTTTTGGAAAAATATTATTCTATCCAATGTAAAGATGAGAAGTTGCATATTAAACAGAGCACGCTTAGTACAGCCATTTCGAAACTTGACTCAAAGTCTCCTCTTCATAACGGATTCAATGCAAAAGTGAATGAAATCATCGATAAAAATCAAGAGACTCCTGCCAAGAAGGTTAATATAAAGAGTAGTCGTACAACCCGTAAAAATGTTGCAGAGCAACAATCTGTATAGTAACAGCGTAGTTTTTTCTTGCTATACCGATTGGTTCTGTCGATTTTATTGATTAATTATAATCTTCAAATAGCCAATATTGATAATTCTTGCTTCATAAATTATCAATATTGGCTATCAAAATATGTTCTTTTTTATATTCTTTTGATAATATAATTAGCTTTTTTACGAGTTTTGATATATAAAAAAGGCGTATAACCGGTTTTTGATAATTCTTGAGAGGGAATTATCAGTGTTTTCAATCAAAAAACATGAAAAGCTTGATTTTTGCAACAGTTTGGTTTGCAGTGCTTTATCAATTGTGTCCTTTGTAGAATACTTCTTTTTGTTTATCTTTGCATCAGAAATTTCGAACATCGGAGTTTATGTTATGCTACGTTTATATAAATGTCAGCAGACTAAAAACTGAGCACGGCTCTGGTGGCTTGGGGATGAATAACATAAGTTGTCCTATATGACCCAAGTAAGTGCTAGGCAACGATTAATACCTCATTAAATATGAAACAGGTATTGGTAATAGGAGAAATCCTCAATGAGTATTTACTCCACAGCAACGCCCCTCCGGCTGCGGCTTATCGTAAGCACGTGCAGGAGATGATGGCAAGTAATGAATCTGTTGATTATATCAAGAAAGGAGGACGGTATGATTAATAAAGATTCTAAACAGAAATTGGATGAAGTCGTAGCTCAGGCTGCTCTTCAGCAGACTGAATCCCAGAAACAGGCTCAGACTCTTGCTCCAGGGGCTGCTCAGCAGCAGGACAGGGATAGCTTTTTCAATGTGTTCCATTTCAATGAGTACTTGAAGGATGGTCGGAAAATGAAACCTCCGAAGGAGTTTATCCCCCATATTCTGGTAGAACAAGAGACAACGATTCTCTTTAGCGGTCCAGGTGTGGGTAAAACAGTCCTCGCCATTCAGATAGCTATTGAGTTGGCTGAACAGGGAAAGCGGGTACTTTATGTCAACTTTGAGCTTTCGCAGCTACAATTGGCTCTGAGATATCCCAACAAGGATAGTCCTGATACACTCTACCACGCTAGCATCGATTATACCAAGATGCACGATGTTACCGACCAGAGCATGATTCTTTCTGAGATTGAGCGAATGGCACTGGAACTGAATATAGAGGTGATAATCATAGATAACTTTACCAATCTCTGTATCAATTCTAAGGAGGCAGCTGAAGCTGGAAAAACCATGCAGCAACTGGTAGCTATGCGTATGACTCACAACTGGACCATGCTCATCCTTGCCCATACGCCTAAGCGCAAGCAGGGCGATCCGCTTACAATCGATGACCTGGCTGGTAGCAAGCTTCTCAGTAACCTTGCCGATAACGTAATTGGTTTCAACAAATCGAAGAAGGACAAGAACATGCGCTACCTCATTCAGCTGAAGTATCGTTCTCTCCCAATCGAACTTGATTTCAAGAACGTGCAGGAACTTACGTTGACCAGTTCTGACGGATGGCTTCATTTCGAATATGGAGGCTATGATGAGGAACGGGCACATCTGCCAAGATCAAGAGATGAGAAGGCTGAACTGGAGCGTGACATCGTGAAGGAACTCAAGCAGCCTAATGGCTCTTCTTATCGGGAAATTGCTGACAAACTGGGTACCAGTTTGAGTATGGTTCAGCGTGTTGCCAAGAGCAATAACTTGAACAGAAAAGGCAAATAAGCCTTACAAGAAGTAAGTATTTGTATCAGGGATGTATCATTCCGATTTTTGATACAAAATAATACTTAATTAATTGATATAGATATAGTTAGACTGTATCATGAATGATACAGCTGCTGTATCTGATACAAAGGGAATGTATCATCTTTGATACATAATAACCTTCTGAATATCAATAGGTTAATGATTGTTTTGTATCGATTCGGAAATGATACACTCTGATACATTTTTTTTATATTTAAATTTCAGTATAGTATGTATAATGATACAGAAAACAGATTTGTTTTGGAGCGTTATCGTTCCGGTGGTTCCAACCGCTATGTCTGTCCTCAATGTGGACGCAAGAAGTGCTTTACCCGGTATGTGGATCTGGAGACGGGCAAATATGTGGCTGATGAATGTGGTAAATGCAATCATACGGCATCGTGTGGCTATCATTATCCTCCGCGTCAATATTTCCATGATCATCCGGAGTTTAGCTGCAAGAAAGATTACCAGACGGAATATGTAAATGGTAAACCCTTACTGGGATTGGGAAAAAGGAGACAGGGCTCAGATAACGACCTGAATGTTCGTAAGAACAGACTGCTGGTGCAACCTCAGGATAGACGACAGACCGAATTCTTCAGCCCCGAATGGGTACAGAAGGCGATGCTGAGACCGAGTGCTTTCAGCATGTGGTTTGAAGGCCTGAACATCGGTGGTGATGCCCGGCAGGTGCTAGCCGATTATTGTGTGGGAGGTACTGCCCGAGACGTCGTTGTGCAGGGAGTGAATTATGGCAGGGCAGTGGTGTTCTGGCTGATAGACGAACAGCAGCGGGTGCATGATGCCAAGCTGATGGCTTATCGCAATGACGGTCATCGGGTACAGGGATGGGCCAACACCATGCGTTCCATCTGCGAACGTTCTCATGTCGGACCGCAGCTTCAGAATACCGAAAAGGTGCTCTTTGGACAGCATCTGCTTCCCCGCTATCCCGATAAGACGGTATGTATCGTGGAGAGTGAGAAGACATCGCTTATCTGTGCCTGCCGATATCCACAGTTCCTATGGCTGGCAACGGGCGGATGTGGCAATCTGCAGACCGATAAGCTGCTCCCCTTGCAGCATCGAAGACTCGTGGTTTATCCCGATAGCGGAGAGTATGACAAGTGGAAGGAGCAGATGGCGAAGAGTGGATGCTGGGATTATCGGGTAGTGGACTTCATGGAGCAGTTTGAGGCGAACACCGATATTGCCGATATCCTGTTGGGTGAGGCTCTGCAGAAACCCGAAATCCTGCTGCCACCTCCTTCTGATGTCTGCCCTTTCTAAACATAAGGTTTACGCTCCGTAAGTATCATCTTTACGAGGCGTAAGTATGGGGGTAATAATTTTATTCATTGTGTAATTTCAAAAGATTGATAATATGACAGAATTTAAAGTCAGAGCCTATGGCAAGTCAGAGCTTGCCTGGCTTTATTTTCCAACAGCCAATTCGGCTCATACGGCTGTGAATCACTTGATGGCTTGGGTACGTCGCAACCCGGATCTCGTAAATGGGCTCCATAAGTTAGGCTATCGTAAGTCGGCCAAGTTTTTCACTCCTAAGGAGGTGGCTCTTATCATAGAATACCTGGGTGAACCATAAAAAATCCTTATAAAGTATGCTATCTCACGCAACGTATGCTATCGTCTGAATGACCTTTCAAAATGTTGTATCTTTGCTATGTAAACCAAAGGGGTTTACTCGATGAAACTCTCCGACGGACAAGGCGATGGATCCTATGCCTTTGAAGGAAAATAGAGATGTGGATTTGACAGTAATTAACTCAAAATTTTGAAAGGTATGATTAAGTACGTTTTGAAGCAGAACAAGAACAAGAAGAGTCTTGCTTTTGGTAAGTGGTATGCTTTCCCTGTGGTAGAAGAAACGATGGATTTGGCAGAACTTGCCAAGCACATGGAGGAGCATAATACGGGATTCACTGAGGCGATGTGCCTGGGTATGATGATTGCCATGGTGAAGTGTATCAAGGAGCAGCTCCTGGCTGGTAAGAATGTGAAGATTGACAACCTTGCCATCTTCAGCGTGGGTATCCGCAATAAGGAGGGAGCCAAGACTGAGGCTGAATTTACTGCGGCAAACAATATTGCTGGTGTGAAACTCAGAGCTCGTGCTACCGGTACCTTGAGCAATGCTAACCTTAACAGTTCTGCCAGTGTGAAGAAGGCTAGTGTTGTGAGTAGTGCTTCAACCAGTGAAGGTGGTAATACTCCATCGGGTGGCAATTCCCAAACTGGTGACAGTTCTTCAGACAATAATGGCACCAATGTTGGCTTATAATACAAATTCCTATTTATAAGTTGATAATTAAGTATGAAAAATCCCTCGTCCGATTCTTTTCGAACGAGGGATTTTACATTATTCTTTTGTTTTCTTTCTTCCTTAAAATAAGGAATTTACTTCTTCTTGGTCAGCACATAGTGCTTAGCCATGGCGCCTTCAGGTTCAGTACCGAGAGAGTCGGTCATGATAAGACTGTTGGCATCCTTCACCTTGAAGTAGGTTGTCTCGCCGCTTGATGGGCGGGTAATTTCTACCACGTTGTTTGCCAGAACCTTGAAGATGCCGCTTGCTTCGTCGTGACCGTCCTTGCGCTCCAGATAGTCAGCTGAGTACTGGTATGTACTGTCGGCATTAAGCGTCAATACAGTCTTGATTCCCGGGCAGTCGGCAGCTGGGAGAGTACCTTCGTAAGTGCCTGCGATAGAATCGAGAACCACATCGTTCGAATTGAGCGAATCTTTTTCTGCATAGCTGAGGCTATCCTGGTCAGCCTCCTTATTATTTGTCTTCTTGCCGTTGCAAGAGACAACAGACAATGCAGCGATAACGGCTGCAGTCAAAACTAATTTCTTTTTCATACTATACTGCTTTTTTAAGTGAATACTTATTTTATTGAATACATCCCTTCTGGGTTTATAGAATGCTTCCTTTAAGAGTCCTTCTCCTGGGGATGAATTCTTTTCGCAAAAGTACGCTTTTATCTGTTACGAGCAAACTTTTTGCATAGAATTTATAGAATATTATACTATTTTCTCAATTGATGATGACTGGCACAATCTCTTCTTCGTCAGGCCAATGAGGCAGATAGAGGAGCGGGCGAGGGGTTCCCCCCAAGCCCGTCCAGTCTATCTGTTTCACAAAGTCGAAATCGGGAGGACCGAAGTCAAAACTTCTGCCATAAAGTACGATGGCACCTCTGCTTTCGTCTATCTTCCACAATCCGCCGCCGTAGGTGCATTGCTCGCCTGGAGCCAGCATGTCGCGATGCAGGTAGACGTGGCCGAACTTCAGCACTCCGTCTCTATTGATGATGAATTTCTGAAACATCTCTATTTCTTCTCCCAGAACATTTTGTCGATGAAATCATAGCGCTTCTCCATCTGGGCATCAGACTTTACGACGGTGTTCTCATCAATCTGAAGCACAGGGGCTACTGCCTTGCCGTTGGTGGATGGCCACTCAGGCAGACCCAGACCATTCGGATTGCCGGTCTTTACAAAGTTGACGTAATACTGGTTGAAGATGTCGCTGATCATGTAATCGTCAGGCTGCCAGTCGAATACGCGGTTGGTTGGCAATGTGCCCATTGCATACTCGATGTCGGCAGAGTGAACGGCACCCTTATCTCGTGGAGCAGGAGCTGCACCTTCCTTGGCATCTACCACGCCGCCAGCCAAAGCTGCCACCTTGCCCTTGATGGCCATGGCAGGACGAGGATGACAATAGCGGTAGCGGTAAACTGGCTGTCCGCCGGTCAACTTGTGCATGTTGCCCCACTTCCAGGTAGAATAATCCAGGAAGATATCTGAAGCCAAATCTACACCCGGCTGCTCCAACACATCCCTGTCGCTGTTGATTCCGTAAAGACGGAAGAGTTCATCGATGTTCTCTTCTCCGAAAGTAGCCTTGGCACCAGCCTTCAGATTTTCAACGGTAGGCTGTTTGCCCATCAATACCGCCCATGGAGTCATCTCCTGGTTGTTACCGCCAATGAGCAGAGGCACTTTAGTCTGTTCGCCCTTGGCAAATACCTCTATAGGCTGTTCTTTCATGAAATATCCGTCGATGTTATAGACCGGAACGGCTCTTATGCCCGCCAGCTTCATCAGTTTCTCGGCAGGCAGGGCACGAAGTTCGTCGAGGTTCTTCATGCCTACGTTCTTTTTCACCTTCTTGCCTGTTTCCTTACCCATCTTCTCTGCTATTTTCTGGGCAAGCTGCACGCCTTTCTCCTCGGCTTCCTTCTGGGTGGCAATCTTCTTGAATCCCATCACCGAACCGCTGGAACCCATTGCCTGGGCAAAGAGTCCCTGGCAGAGAGGGGAAGCCATCAGGGCGCTTACAGACATGGAACCAGCCGATTCGCCCACGATGGTGATGCGGTTAGGGTCGCCGCCGAAGGCCTCAATATTGTCCTTCACCCACTGGATGGCAGCCACCTGGTCCATGAAACCATAGTTGCCGGAACCCTTATAGGAGGTCTCCTTGGAGAGCTGAGGATGAGCGAAGAAGCCGAAGATGCCTTCACGATAGTTGGCTGTGATGGAGATGATTCCCTCGCGCGCCATTGCATCGCCCGCATATCTAGGTTCGCTTCCGCTACCGGCCATCAGTCCTCCGCCGTTAAAATAAATTAAAACCGGCAGATGCTCCTTCATGGTCTTTGCCGGAGTCCAGATATTCAGATAGAGACAATCCTCGCTGTTGGTCTTCGTACCGAAGTTCATATCGCCGAAGATGGGTTCCTGCATCGGGTTCGGTCCGAACTCCTTTGCCTCGCGAACGCCCTGCCATTTCTGGGCTGGCTGAGGAGCCTTCCAGCGGAGATTTCCTACCGGTGGGGCTGCGAATGGAACACCCTTGAAAACAGTGATGCCTGAGAGGTCTTTTCCTTCGAGAATACCTTCAGCAGTCTTTACCTGAGTCTGCGCCATCATTCCCATAGTAGGGAGCAGAAAGGCGATGGATAAAAGTAGTTTCTTCATATCTTAATCTTTAGTTTCTTAAATTTCATAGAATTGTTTTGCAAATCTTGATCATGCATTTCTGCAATGATAATGCAAAAATAAACAAAATCTCGGTAACTAGGTTTGTTTTGCTCAATCTTTTTTCATATTTTTGCAGAAAATAAGCAAAATAACAAAAAGTTGAATCTTTAAACCCCTGATGATTATGATGAAAGGTTATGAACAGAAGAAGTATCCGGTAGCCACCAAGCGCTACGTGCAGTGGTTGGAACTGGAATCTGATGAGGAGGCTATCCGTGAATATCGCCGCCTGCATTCAGAAGGTGTGCAATGGAAGGAGATTCGTGACGGAATCCGTCAGGTTGGTATCCTGGAGATGGAGATTTACATCTTCGGCAACCGACTGGTGATGGTTGTAGATGCTCCCGTAGATTTCGATTGGGGCAAGAAAATGGCAGAGCTCGCCACCCTTCCTAGACAGGCAGAGTGGGAGGAAGTGGTAGGCAAGTTCCAGAAGTGCGGCAAGGGTGCTACGAGCGACGAGAAGTGGCACATGATGGAGCGCATTTTCTATCTCTACGATTAAGCACTCTCAACGATTAAGCACTCTCTATGATTAATTACTCGGATAATCTTTGGAGAGAAGGATTATATTCCTTCCTTCCAAAGTTTTTTCAAGAAATCGAGGATGTAGATACATTCGATTTCTCCTATCTTTCGATTTATCGGGTCGAGCGATACTATCATCTGTCGGCTTTCCGGGTAATCAGATGCAAAAGTCTTGAGACCTTTCAGATGCCTTGGCAATACTTCCTCTACAGATTTTATTTCAATGGCAACTCTACCGTCACCTATCACGACATCCACTTCTTGTCCTGTATAGGCTCGCCAATAACTCAATTGTTCTGTACTTTCCTGGTAGGAAAGCCAGGCTCTTAATTCCTGTATTACCAAGTGCTCAAAGGCATGACCATATTCTGCAGTGCCTCTAACCAGTTCCTTGCGATGCAATAAATGGTTGGCGACACCTACATCAAAATAATAGAAGCGGGGAGCCTGTACCAATCTGCGCTTCTTCGTCTTGGTGTAGGCTGGAATGCGAAAACCTAAAAGAGTATCTTCCAGAATGTCGAAATAGTTGCCTACGGTATTTGCGCTTACTCCACAATCCTGGGCGATGTTATTGAGGTTGATGATCTCACCATCTGTCAGGGCTGCAACTTCTAGAAATCGCTGGAAAGAGTTGAGGTTTCTCACCAAAGCTTCTTCCTTGATTTCTTCTTTCAGATAAACATCAATATAGGCTGAAAGACGTCGATGCGGATTCTTTGCCAGGTAATGTGGGGGCAACATTCCATAATTGATGGCTCGTTGGAGATTGAAGTCCGGAATCTCGGCACTAACGAATGGAAAGAGGTAAACCGGATAAGCTCTTCCGCCTAAGGTGTTGTAACCCTTTCGCTTCAGTTTTCGGGCACTGGATCCGCATAGGATAAATACGATTCCTTTTTCCGACATCAGACGATGCACTTCGTTGAGTAGTTCAGGCACTTCCGGTATTTCGTCTATGATGACCAATGTTCCCGTCTCTTTATCTGAAAGCATCTCGTAGAGCAGGGAAGGACGGCGTTTGAATCGTCCTTTGATGGTAGTATCTAATAGGTCAATATAGATACAGTCAGGAAAAGTCTGGCGCAAGAAAGTGCTTTTTCCTGTTTGTCTAGCTCCAAACAGAAAAATGCTGTCTTCTAAATCATTGTCAATATGGCATATACGTTTAATCATAATAGCTCTTTTTATAAGTTTCTATTGCGGATTTTCATAGATTATCCGCAATAGCGTTGCGGATTTTCATAGAATATCCGCAGCAAAGATACGATTATTTTAAGAAACGAACAAGTTTTCGGGAGGATATTTTCTTTTTTCTTCTGTTTTCGGTCAATAATCTCTAAAAAGTAGTAGAAGTCTCGGTTTTTCTTCGTATCTTTGCCGCTGAATGCTGAGAATACGGACATCAACTGTTGGTAATGAGATGTTCTGATGTCAGCATCAATGATTGATAATGAAAAATTTAACTCATAACATAAAACAGTAAAATATGAAGAAAAACCTAAATGATTTCAAGCGTCTCTTGCTGACAGCTTGCTGCACCTTGGTGCTTTCGTGTGGCTGGGCAGCGGTCAACGAAAAACCTTTTGTAATCCCTGAACTCAAGCAATGGAGCGGGGCAGAGGGAATGTTTACCCCATCGGGCAAATACGTGGTGAAGGGCGGAAAGAACGCCCAGGAGGTGGCGAAACTCTTTGCTGCCGATTACCATGACCTGGTGGGAAAAACGCTCACGCCTAAGACGGGAAAGCCCTCTGCCGGCGACATCGTGCTGGTGCTCCAGTCTGATAAGAAATCAGCCCGACTGCTCGGCAAGGAAGGCTATCGCCTCACCATCGGCGACGTAACTACCATCACGGCTTCTTCGGTAGAAGGACTGGTATGGGGAACCCGCACCGTGCTGCAGCTTTCAGAGCAGCAGCGTTCGGCAGGTTTCGTGCTGCCAAAGGGTTCTGCCCAGGATACGCCTGCCTATGGGCTGCGAGGCTTCATGATGGATTGTGGCAGAAAGTTCATCCCGATGTCTTATCTGCGCTCGCTGGTCAAGATGATGTCTTATTACAAGATGAACACCCTGCAGATTCATCTCAACGATAACGGATTCCGACAGTTCTTCGGTAACGATTGGGCGAAAACTCCGGCAGCCTTCCGCCTGGAATGCGACACCTATCCGGGACTTACGGCGAAAGATGGCAGCTATTCCAAGGCTGAGTTCATCGAACTCCAGAAACTGGCAGAGCAGTATGGCGTCAACATCATCCCCGAGATAGATGTGCCTGCCCATTCGCTCGCCTTCACCCATTACAAGCCGGAAATCGGTTCCAAGGAATATGGCATGGATCATCTCGACCTCTTCAATCCCGATACCTACAAGTTTGTGGATGGGCTCTTCAAGGAGTATCTGGAGGGCAAGAACCCCGTGTTCCGGGGCAAGGAAGTGCATATCGGAACCGATGAGTATTCCAACGCCAAGAAGGAGGTGGTGGAGAAATTCCGCTATTTCACCGACTATTATATTAAATATGTGGAGTCGTTTGGCAAGCAGGCAGCCGTTTGGGGCGCACTTACTCATGCCAAGGGCGACACCAAGGTGAAGTCGGAGAACGTGATGATGCATTGCTGGTACAATGGTTATGCTGACCCGAAGGAGATGAAGCGCCTGGGCTATAAACTGGTGAGCATTCCTGACGGATTGGTTTACATCGTTCCGGCAGCGGGCTATTATTACGATTACCTGAATTGCCGGTATCTTTACGATTCTTGGACTCCGGCGCAGATTGGCAACGAGAAGTTCGAGGAGAACGACCCTGCCATTCTCGGCGGAATGTTTGCCGTATGGAACGACCATGCGGGCAACGGCATTACGGTGAAGGATATTCACGACCGACTGTTCCCTGCCCTGCAGACGCTGTCGGCAAAGTGCTGGACGGGTGCTGCTACATCTTTCTCCTTTGAAGATTTCAATCGTCTTCGCCTTGCGCTCAGCGAGGCTCCAGCGGTAAACGAGGCAGCACGCTGGCAGAAGGGCAAGCAGCTCAGGATAGAGACTTTGAACCCTGGTCAGACCACGGGCGAGAAGGAAGTGGGCTATGGCTATCGGGTGGAGTTCACCATCGAGGGAGCCGATGAGCCGAAGGGCACGGTGCTGTTCTCATCAGATAACGCCACGTTCTATCTTTCTGACCCTGAAAGCGGTCAGCTTGGGTTTGCCCACGAGGGTTATCTCAACAAGTTCAACTACAGGGTAGAGAAGGGCAAGAAGGTTACTCTGGCGATTACGGGCGACAACAGGAAGACCTGTCTTTATGTGGATGGCAAGTTGCGCGAGGAGTTGGGTCCTATCACTCTTTATGCGATGCAGCAGAAAGACCTGGCTACATTCCAGAAGAGCGATGCTGCAGCCACTCAGCCTATCGTGTATAATCCTTCAGCCAAGATGTATTATCAGCGCACGCTGGTGTTCCCGCTCCAGAAGGCTGGCGATTTCAAGAGCCGGATTACGGGAGTGAAGGTGGAGCAGAAATAGTCTATAAATGCCCATAAATTGCAACCGCGGAGACTCTGGTGCGCTCTTGGAATGACATAGCTGTAGAAGTTTTGGATAGATATCAACATTTAATAGACAGACAACAAAATAGATTGGCCATTTAATCGTTATATTACTATATATGATTAAGGTATAGTTTTATTTTGAGAATAATATGAAAAAATGGCATTTATGGGTGGCGGCTTCCATCGGCTTGGTGGTCATCGCCGGAATGATGATTCGGGAGTTTGACGTGGAAGTTTTGAGCAGGATAGAATTGTCTCCGAGATTTTTTCTGGGGGTAGGTTTGGCTGTATTGCTCTTTGCCGTCCAGAATCTGATGCTCACTCTCCGTTTCCGACATCTTTGCCAGCGCAAGTTGTCGATAGCCGAGGCGTTTCGCATCAATGTACTTTGTGAGTTTACTTCTGCCGTTACTCCTTCGGCGGTGGGAGGCAGTGGCTTGGCTTTTGTCTATCTGAACCGTGAGGGGATATCGATGGGCAGAAGCATCTTCACTATGTTTGCAGCCCTGCTGGCTGATGAGGCATTCCTTGCCATCAGCTGCTGCCTGTTGTATTTCTGTGTTCCATCGCATCTGCTTTTCAGTCTGGCAGATGGAGTGGGAATTTCTACGGATACAACAAACGAATGGATCAAGGGTGGAGTACAGGTTGTCTTCGTCGTCAGCACCCTTATTGTGGTTGTCTGGACAGCCATTCTCTATCTCTTGTTGCTGCATCGTCCCCAAATTTTGGGATGGGTATTGAAGGGGTGCTGCAAGATTCCTTTCCTTCGCCGATTCCTGCCCAAGGTAGAGAAGTTTTCCGAGGAGATGACGATGGCTTCGGAGGAGGCAAAGCTGGAGGGCGGAAGATTCTGGCTGCAGCTGATGGGTTATACTTCCCTGGCGTGGTTGTCGAGATTCGCCATCGTGGTAGCCATTCTCGTAGCCTTCCATTGTCAGGGCAACATGCTGGTGGCTTGGTGCAGGCAATGGGTGATGTGGATGATTTCCATCCTGAGTCCTACGCCCGGCGGAAGTGGCGTGGCGGAGTTGATGTTCCGCCTTTATTATGCCGATTTCCTGCCCGATGCCTCGGTAGCCATCCTCGCCGCCATGCTCTGGCGCGCCATCTTCTATTACCCTTTCCTGGTGATGGGCATCCTGGTCTTGCCGAAATGGATTGCTAGAAACTGACATAGAGTCGGGCACTGAGCGTCGTGAAATCTCCATTGTCGTTTTTGATGTACTGGAACGATGGCTGAAGGGAAATGGATTCCGTCAGCTGTCTTTTCCAGGTTACTTCCAGCGAATATTCTGAACCCTGCTGGAAGCGGGCGTACTGGCCCGACAAGCCGCACTCGTTCTTCTCGTCCTGATAGGCACCGCCCAACTCTGCGTATCGGTAGCAGGCATTCTGATGACTGGTGTTCTCGGAATATTGCACCATGCACGAAATGTTCTTGTCGCCAGCCTTCCATACACTCTGCTCTCCATAGACCCACCAGGCACAGGTTGTTTTGCCCTTGGATTCATCGGCAGAAACCATTTCGCCATCCTCGTTTATCGGATATTGACGGGTATGAACGGCAGCACCTGCAAAATATTTTCCACCTTTATCGTTGTACTCCAACTGCGACATATTGAAGATTCCATCCTTCTTCGGGCGGACCAGGAAAGGATTGTCGTGGGCTTTCCAGCCATTATATCCCGCACCATTATACAGACTGTTTCTGAAAGTCCATTTTCCCTTGGTTACATCAAAGTAAAGGGTCAAGCCTGAATACGGATAGTTGGCTATCGGATAGCTGGAAGCAACGGTAGGAAAAATTCCCTCAGAACTGTTCTGGAAAAGAGCCGTAACATCAGAGGTGAAGAAATCCTCGTTCACGTTTCTCACACCCACAAACAGATGGCCCGAATTCCACTCGTGCATGTAGCCCAGCACGGCAAGCATGGCGAAGTTATTGTCTGCATCTATGTTCGAAAATCCCTGCCAGTCATCAATAATGCCATCGTTGGTTTTTGCCACATGCAGCGTAGCCGCCTCGAACGAATCCTTTCCTTTTCCTATCGGAACACTCAGTTCCAATCTCAGCTGATTGATCAGATTGGTATTCTTGTTCATGTCCCATTGCCATTCAGAAATATACTGTCCGTTAAAGCTCTGTGCATGAGCAAGGCAAATATTGATGCTGCCTAAAATAATAAAAAAAAATCTCTTCATTTCTTTTATGTTGTTATATTGTTTCTTGCGCACTTGCCTGCCGCTTGCGAGTATCTTTAATTCACGCTGCAAAGGTACTGGGTATTTCAAAATCCTGCAATACTTAATAAACGGTATTTTCATTTCTTCTAAATAGTGGAGGCTTTATCTTTATCCTCATTTCTAGGTATTTTTATTTATTCTAAACAGTTTGGGCTCCGTCTGACCCTCTATTTTCAGGTAATCAGAGGGAATTAATAATAATATTTTTAAAAAACTTTGCCTTATCAGATATTATTCGTACCTTTGCGTGGTCTTTAAACAGTTTTATCAGTAAGAAATCAGTTAAAAATCAGTTTAATCAGTTGGAAAAATGAAGAAGATATTAAATCCATATTTGAACAAGGAGGGTTACAACTGCGTTTGCTGTGCCCCCAACAATCCTGTAGGATTGCATCTTGAGTTTTGGGAAGAGGGTGAGGATGTGCTTACCATCTGGAATCCCGGCGAGAATTATCAGGGCTGGATCAATACCCTGCATGGCGGAATCATCAGTATGCTGATGGATGAAGTGGCAGGCTGGGTTATCAACCGCAAACTGCAGACCACGGGTGTGACGATGCAGCTCAACGTGAAGTATAAGAAGCCTGTGATGACCACCGATTCGCAGATTACGGTGCGTGGTCACATCGCCAGTCAGCGCCGTAATATCGTTACTATCCACCTGACTCTGGAGAACTCCAAAGGCGAGGTTTGTGATGAGGGCGAAGCCATCTACTTTACCTTTGGTCCTGATAAAGCCAAGGAGATGGGATTCGACAGCTGCAAGGTAGAGGGGGAGGAATAACTCTCCCCTTATGATGAGGAATTTGATAAGGAAGCCTTTCTTATGAAGACTTCCTTTTATGAAATCTTTTTACGATGCAGCAGCAGTCTTCTTGTTGAAGAGGCAAATCGAAAGGATGATGATTGCGATGCTTACAAGGCTGAGGCTTGCTTCCATCATCGGAGTGCTGGCGATGTAAGTATCGTAGCATTCTTCAGGAATCAGGCAGAGCGTATTGTTGGTGATGTGGATGATGATGCCCGGAATCAAACTCCTGGTTCGGTAACACATCCACGCCATGAATATTCCCAGAATGATGGCTCCTGGAATCTGTGCCGGATTGAGATGAATGAGGCCGAACATGATGCTTGAGCCGATGATAGCATACCAGGGACTGATGTTCCATTTCAGCATCTTTCGCATCATCAATCCGCGGAAGAGGTATTCTTCGGCTATAGGAGCAATGATGCAGAGCACCAGGATTCCAATCGGATTATGTGCCTGGTTAACAAAATCCTGCTCCATGTAATTAGGCAAGTCCATGAAGTTCTCTAATGCAGTCATAGGAATGGTTTGGAACAATCCCACCAAGAAAACCAGCAAGAAGATGATTGCCTTAGGCATCTGCTGAATCTTTTCCAGGCGAACACGCAGATGGAACTTCTTCCGGCATTTATGAATTACATATAGCTCTGCAGCCAGCATATAAATTGCCATGATCCATGCACTATTGATGGTTGTCTTCGTCAGGAATTCGATAAATTCGCAGCTAAAAGCTGCTGCAATGCCAACCGGTAATGCGGCAAGCAAGGACATCAGATAGACGTAGATGGCACTTTTGGTGCCAGGCCATGCACGATACAGGAACCATCCCTTGTTTCCGTTTCTTCCCTTTGCCAGGATTGCTGAAAGTTTTTCTTTTTCCATAAAGTTGTAGTTTTGTTTGTTACTGAAATCTTATCTCTTGTAGAGATGCTGCCAACGAGCGCAATGAAAGATTGCTTTCAGATTGCCGAGTGCAGCAAATATGGGGGCAAAGATATAATAAAATCCTGGCTTGTTGGGTTAAGTGCATGTTATCTTTATGTTAAAATATCGCCACCCTCGAAGAAGTTTAGTTTTGTTTATCATGTTCTGTCTGCGTTTAAGAGTTCCTTGAATCACAATTCCCCAGAAAGCCGTTTCCTGCCCATTTTGTGGTCTTCATTGATGACCGGCGCCTGCCATCTATTAAGACCAGCCTCGGTCGTCATAGATGACCGACTCTTGGCACAAGAAGACTGTTCTTTCGATTGCCGGTGCAAAGGTACAAAAAATCATCCGAGGATGCAATAGTTTTCCCCTTACTTGATTTCACTTTTCCCCTGTTTTGTGAAATGGGGTAATGGTAAATCATAGTCATCCGGTCATTAAGCCCCCGGTCATTAACGGTCATTAAGGAAAATCAGTTCTGGTCATTTAGTCCTATAGTATAATATTAAATATTTTAATATTATACTATACACCATTTTCGCCGCCCCCGAAAATCCTTAATGACCGATAATGACCGGGTTCTTAATGACCGGATCAGGCTTCTGAAAGTTATTCGGAAAGGATGATGTTTGTTTGTAAGATAGTGACAGTCAGTGGAATAGTTTGCACAGTGCTTCTGCAGAGTACCATGCTTTGTACAGCTAAAACCGTACATATTCCTCTTCGCTCTATCCCAGTTTTTTGCTCTTTTTATGAGAATCTTGGCAAAATATATCAAGAAGTTCCTCGTTTTCCCCCCCCCCAGACCGTCCGAAAACCTTGATTTTCTGCTGTTTATCACTGTTTTGATGGCATATAAAGCCCTCTAAGCAAGTCTGGGGACCAGCTCTAAAATTTCGATTTCTAATAAAATTCATAATTGATGTG
>ERZ773248.867-NODE-867-length-31930-cov-7.518055_pt1 | contig 31930 bp, 27 predicted proteins | sample MGYA00580518_ERZ773248 | MGnify/ENA primary metagenome ERZ773248 (study PRJEB29015, sample SAMEA2737762) | human gut metagenome | biome: human gut; feature: human-associated habitat; material: faeces | place: China | collected 2012 ...
TCCCGTTATGGACTGATCGCGTATGGTTCTTCTCTGGATCAGATCGGACCGGTTTGTAAAGATGTGACTGACTGTGCAACGGTTCTGGAAGCAATCGCTTCCTATGACCCGAAGGACAGCACTTCTGTTAAGAGAGAGTCCTATGACTTTACTTCCGCACTGAAGGATGACGTCAAAGGTCTGAGAATCGGTATTCCGAGAGATTATTTCGGAGAGGGTCTTGATCCGGAAGTGAAAGACAGCATTCTGAAAGCTGCCAAAGTGCTGGAAGAGAAAGGTGCGATCGTGGAAGAATTTGATCTGAGCCTGGTAGAATATGCGATCCCGGCTTACTATATCATCGCTTCCGCAGAGGCAAGCTCCAACCTGGCACGTTTTGACGGTGTGAAATATGGTTATCGGACCGAAGAGTACAATGGTCTTCACAATATGTATAAGAAGACCAGAAGCGAAGGCTTTGGCCCGGAGGTAAAACGTCGTATCATGCTTGGTTCTTTCGTGCTCAGTTCCGGATATTATGATGCTTACTACATCAAAGCACTGAAGACAAAAGCACTGATCAAGAAAGCATTTGACCGTGCATTTGAAAAATATGATGTGATCCTTGGACCGGCAGCTCCGACCACCGCGCCGAAGCTTGGCAATTCCTTAAGTGATCCGATCAAAATGTACCTGGGCGATATCTACACTATTTCTGTCAATCTGGCAGGACTGCCTGGTATCTCTGTACCGTGTGGTGTGGACAGCAAGGGACTGCCGATCGGTATGCAGCTGATCGGCGACTGCTTCAAAGAGAACAACATCATCCGTGCTGCTTATGCTTATGAGCAGACCAGAACCTATGAGCGTTGTGAAGCAGCAAAAGAGCAGGATTAAGGAGGAGAATCGAAGATGAGCAAACAGTATGAGACCGTCATCGGTCTGGAGGTTCATGTAGAACTTGCAACTAAGACCAAGATCTTCTGCTCCTGCAGTACAGAATTTGGAGGAGCACCAAACACCCATACCTGCCCGGTGTGTACCGGTATGCCTGGTTCTCTGCCAGTGCTGAATAAGCAGGTCGTTGAGTATGCAGCTGCCGTAGGACTTGCTACGAACTGTACCATTACTCAGAATTGTAAATTTGACCGTAAAAACTATTTTTACCCGGATAACCCACAGAACTATCAGATCTCTCAGTTGTACTATCCGATCTGCCGCAATGGATATGTGGAGATTGAGACTCCGGCAGGTCCGAAGAAGATCGGTATCCATGAGATCCATATGGAGGAGGATGCTGGTAAGCTGGTTCATGACGAGTGGGAAGACTGCTCTTTAGTAGACTATAACCGTTCCGGTGTACCGCTGATCGAGATCGTATCCGAGCCAGATATGAGAAATGCAGATGAGGTTATCGCTTATCTTGAGAAACTGCGTCTGATCATTCAGTATCTTGGAGCATCTGACTGTAAGTTGCAGGAAGGTTCCATGCGTGCGGACGTCAACCTGTCTGTTCGTGAAATGGGAGCAGAGAAGTTCGGTACCCGTACCGAGATGAAGAACCTCAACTCTTTCAAGGCAATTGCACATGCTATCGAAGGTGAGCGTGAGCGTCAGATCGAGCTGCTGGAGATGGGCCGCCCGGTTATCCAGGAGACCAGAAGATGGGACGACAATAAAGAGTCTTCCCATGCAATGCGTTCCAAAGAGGATGCACAGGACTACCGTTATTTCCCGGAACCAGACCTGGTGCCGATCATTATCAGTGACGAGTGGCTTGCAGCCATCAAAGCACGTCAGCCGGAGCTGCGAACGGAGAAACTGATCCGTTATAAGAAAGATTTTGATATTCCGGATTATGATGCACAGATCATCACCTCCGCTAAGAAACTGGCTGATATTTTCGAGGCTACTACGGCAATCTGCAAGAAGCCGAAGAAGGTATCCAACTGGCTGATGGTAGAGACCATGCGACTGATGAAAGAGCACGAGATGGAAGCTGATGACCTGAAATTCTCACCGGAAAATCTGGCAAAACTGATCGAGCTTGCAGATGCAGGAACCATCAACAGCTCTGTGGCAAAAGAAGTATTTGAGAAGATCTTCCTGGAAGACATTGATCCTGATAAGTACGTGGAAGAGCACGGACTGAAGACGGTCAACGATGAAGGCGCACTGCGCAGCACCATCGAGAAAGTCATTGCTGACAATCCACAGTCTGTAGAGGACTATCATAACGGAAAAGAAAAAGCAATCGGATTCCTGGTTGGCCAGACCATGAAAGCCATGAAAGGAAAAGCAAATCCGGGAATGGTAAATCAGATTCTGAAAGAGCTTTTGTAGAAAAGGAGTTTTCCTATGAATCCTATGGCCCTGATGAAATTGATGAGCGCCAAGAATAAATTTAATGCCAATCATCCGAAGGTCGGAGCCTTTTTCAAGGCCGCCTTCGGAAGTGGCCTGCAGGAAGGAACGATCCTGGAGCTGACTGTGACAAAACCAGACGGGGAAAAGATGACCACAAATCTGAAAGTGAAGCCGTCGGATCTGGAGCTGTTGAATGAGCTTCGGAATATGTCAAATAAATAGGGTGATTTTAAGAAAGTTTATACTTTGTTTAGTGTTTACCCATATTTTGGACATATCTTTCTGCTAAAGTATAATTATAAGTTCTACCGGAGCTTTTCTCTTAGAGAAAATATGAAGTAGGCGAAAGGCCTTGGGGACTTTCTAAAATGAGGGCGGTGCTCTGTAAGCGCGCAAGCGGACACCGCACCTCGACTAACAATAACAGCGTCTTGAGTGATCAAGGCGCTTTTTTTATGTTGTTTACTTTTTTACTTTACTTTTTTACCATGGGTATCCGGTTGCAGGAAAATGCTTCATGTGTTAAGATACTTATTAACGAGTAAAAGCGTTGAAGCAAAAAAGTCAGGGGGATTAAGTAATATGGACATTGTCAACGGATTCATACATATAGTGAATGGAATCTATGAATTTTTGTGGGGAGATCTGATCGCGATCCCACTTCCAGGAGGTGGAACAGTGGGCATTTCGTTGTTGGTTCTGCTTCTGATCCCGGCAGGGATCTTTTTTACAGTTCGGCTTCGTTTTCCGCAGATCCGTCTGTTTTCGGATATGATCCGCGCAGTGACAGAAAAGAATGATCATTCAGTAAAAGGTTCTATTTCTGGATTTCAGACACTGATCATCGCAACTGCTACCAGAGTTGGAATGGGAAATCTGGTTGGAGTAGTGGCAGCAATCTCGGCAGGAGGTGCAGGTGCGGTGTTCTGGATGTGGATCACTGCAATACTTGGATCGGCTACGGCTTTTGTGGAGGCAACGTTAGCACAGTTATATAGAGAAAAAGATCCGCTGTACGGTGGCTTTCGTGGAACGCCGGCTTATTACATTCAGGACTGTTTTGGCAGAAAAGGAAAGAAATCGATCATTGCTGTTTTATTTGCGATTTCCGGATTGATCTGCTGGTGTGGAATCAGCCAGGTTATCAGTAACTCTGTGTCCAGTGCATTTGAAAATGCATTTCATATTCCGGCATTATATACAACTATCGTTCTTGTAATACTGGCGGCTGTGATCGTATTGCGTAAAAATGCAACAGTAAAAGTCCTGGATATCCTGGTTCCTATTATGGCAACCTGTTATTTTGCGATTACCTTATTTATTATTTTCAAAAATGTGACACTGCTGCCATCTGTATTTGCCAGAATTTTTGAGGAAGCTTTTGGAATCCGTCAGGCGGTGGCAGGTGGATTCGGTGCGATCCTGATGAACGGTGTAAAGAGAGGTCTGTTCTCCAATGAGGCTGGTTCCGGTTCTGCACCCTGTGCGGCAGCGGCAGCCGATGTGGGACATCCGGCAAAGGCAGGATTGTTACAGGCCTTTGGAGTGTTTATCGATACCATCGTGATCTGCAGCTGTACAGCGATGATCATGCTGCTGGCTCCGTCTGATATGCTTCAGGGACTGGAAGGTATGTCCTTGCTTCAGACCGCGATGCAGTATCATCTGGGATCCTTTGGAACCATATTTATTGCAGCAACCCTGTGGTTGTTCAGTTTTTCCACATTTATTGGAATTCTTTTTTATGCAAGATCCAATGTGGCATATCTCTTTGGAGACAACTGGGTGTCTCAGACATCCTATAAAGTACTGGCACTGGTGATGCTGTTTATCGGAGGACTGGCAGCCTATACCTTTGTGTGGGAACTGGGAGATGTGGGAATCGGATTGATGACGATCTTCAATATGGCAGCAATCCTGAAACTGTCCGGCAAGGCATCCAATTGCCTGAAGGAGTACGAGAACAATAAAAAAGGACTCTGATCACAGAGTCCTGAACTTTCGAGGGAGTGGGGACTCATATTTGAGTCCCCTAAAGTGTTATGAATGAAATACTGATGTGTTCCTGTTACGAGTATTATCATAATAAAAAAATGTGACGAAAGTGTGGTCACGAAATAAAGGTTTTCTAAAAAGTATAAAGATTCTGAGTCAGGAGGGAAAAACATGGCATATACACCATTGGTGTTATATTCTATTAAGGATGAGAAGAAAGCACAGCAGATCACCGCGTTGTGTAAAAAGCTGGGTGTTCATACAAAGGAAATACAGACAAAGGATGCAGATGAAAAAGTAGGTGTTCTGGCGGGGATTGATCCACTGACAGCAATGGGTGCGAGAAAGGAAGTTCCATTTGTGATGCTGGATCTGCCGGAATATTTAATCTTTTCAGGTCTGCCAGAAGTGTTGCTTGATCAGTTTCTGAAGGAATATCGTCAGCAGAAAATAGAACCGACTCCTTTAAAAGCGGTTGTGACGCTTCACAATAAGGACTGGACAGTGCGAAATCTTATTATGGAACTGATGAAAGAGCGAATGAGCATGATGAACCTTGGTGGAAACAAATCTGAAAACAAATAGTAAGTCTGGTACGAACAGGAGGAGTGAAACCGTATGAAACGAATCAAATATCTGGCAGTACTATTATTGACTGTAGGAGTTCTTGGACTGACTGGCTGTGGAAGCAGCAGTGCGGATTCGGGAGTACAGGAACCGACAGAAACAGCAGATGAATCACAGGCCGAAGCAGAGACAGACGACGAGAATGCAGAAGGAGAAGATGCCGGTAATGAAACGGATACAGAAGATCCCGTGCAGAATCCGGTAGTTGTGGACATGCCAGAGGCGGATGCGACAGATACAGTTACCGCAGATGATTTTGATTTGTCCGAGGCAGAGACGGTCTGGGCAACCACAAAAGTAAGAGTACGTAACCAGCCATCCATGGACAGTGAAATTATATCAAATTTAGGCGCAGGTCAGTCTGCACAACGAGTGGCAGATGATGGAGAATGGAGCACGGTGATCATGGACGGACAAGTATACTATGTTGCCAGTGCATATCTGACAACGGAAGAAAAGCAGGAAACTACTGCGGACACAGCACAGGCAGTTGTCACCGGCGAACCGAACGGCAATCTGGTGGTGATCGATGCAGGACATCAGCAGAAAGGCAATTCTGAGAAAGAACCGATTGGACCGGGTGCATCCCAGACCAAGGCAAAGGTGGCAGGCGGAACTTCCGGTAAGGCCAGCGGTCTGAAGGAATATGAATTGACACTGGCGGTGGCACTGAAGCTTCAGACGGAGCTTGTGAACCGCGGGTATGATGTACTCATGTGTCGGACTACCAATGATGTGAATATAAGCAACAGCGAGCGTGCAGCCATTGCCAATCAGGCAGGAGCAGGTGCTTTTATTCGGATCCATGCCAATGGATCAGACAGCAGCAGTGTCCATGGAGCAATGACTATCTGTCAGACTGCCTCGAATCCCTACAATGGAAATCTGCATGATCAGAGCTACAAGCTGTCCACAGATGTACTTGACTGCTTCGTGGAAAAGACCGGTGCAAAGAGAGAACGTGTGTGGGAAACTGACACCATGAGCGGTATCAACTGGGCAAGTGTGCCGGTGACTATTATCGAAATGGGTTATATGACCAATCCAGATGAAGATCTGAAGATGGCTACTGATGATTATCAGAATCTGATGGCGGCAGGTATTGCAGACGGCATTGACCGGTATTTTGGAAGATAGGACTTGTCAAAATTATGGACTAATTTTCTCAAAATTATGATGGCAATTTTTGGATATAATGTTATAATGATATTATATAAAGAAATAAAAGTTATAGAATTTTGGGAAAGTAGGTAACTAAGTGGCAGTTGTAATTGATAAAAAGATAAAAGTTCCATTGCATTACCAGATATATTTAGACTTGCTGAAAAAAATACAGACTGGTGTATTGAAAGCGGGAGAAAAACTTCCTACAGAAGCGGAACTGGAAGAGATGTATGGAGTAAGCAGGATAACAGTTCGTGGAGCTATTGAGATGTTAGCTCAGGAAGGTCTGGTAGAAAAGAATAGGGGAAAGCGAGGAACCATTGTCTGTCAGTCCAAATATGTGTACAATGTGGAGAAACTGACAAGTTTTACGGATGATGCTCATTTATACGGAGAAAGTGCAAGTTCAGAATTGCTTGTTTTTGATGAATTGATTCCGAAAAAGCATATAGCAGAAAAACTGAAATTGTCACCGGAAGAATTAGTATATTATATTGAACGAAAGCGATATAGACAGGGGGTTGTAGTTGGTCTTCATAAAGCTTACATTAAGAAGATGTCGGGTCTGTGCTTGAATAGAGAACAGTTCACATTTGATACTTCCTTATATAATCTTCTTGGAAGAAGTGGTATCATACCAAAGACAGCGGAAGAAATATTAGCAGTAAAGATTCCGTCGGAGCGCATTTTGAATGTATTGGGGCTGAAATCTCATACAGCAGTTTTCTATAAGGAGCGTGTAACTTTCACAGAGAATAAAATTCCGTTTGAATATGTGGAAATGTTTTACAATCCGGATTATTACCAGTATAAAATTGAATTATGTCTGGATTGATTTGTGCATGTTTGTTGCGGGCAGAGTAATCTGCCTGCTTTTTTTGTGCAAAAATAAAAATATGTATTGACAAAAATAGAAAGTATTATTATTATAATGTTATAATCATAATACAAAAAAGAAAGGGGAAGGGAAATGTTAATATACGATATTCATTCTCATCTGGGAAAGACAAGCTCGGGAGATGAAAACACACCGCAGGAACTGGTGAATGATCTAGCGGCCTATGGAATTTCCAGAGTAGGAATCAGCAGTCTGTCAGGTATTTCCATGCGTGATCAGAATGACCTGGTTCATCGGGCCATGGAAGCTTATCCAGGAGTGATCAAAGGATATGGTTTTATTAATCCAAAAGCAGGAGATGCCATTGATGAGGTGAATCGATGTCTGGGAGATTATCATATGGATGGAATCAAGTTTCACTCTTGGAAGCATGGCTATTATCCGGACAATACGCCTGCATTAAAGGATATCTTCGCAGAAATTGAAAAATATGGAAAACATGTGCAGATGCATGTGGGAACAGCTCCATTCTCGACACCATATACATGGGTGGAATATGCGAAGATGTTTCCGAAAATTGATTTTTTGTTTACCCATATTGGCTATTATGAATTTGGAATGTCAACTATTGAAGCTGTACGGAATGTGAAAAATGTGTGGGTGGAGACATCCGGGCAGATGGATGTGGAAGTACTTCAGAAGGCAATTGATGTGCTGGGACCGGAGCGGGTCTGCTTTGGAACCGACTGGCCATATAAGCCGGTAAATATTGAAGTGGAAAAATTTTATGAAATGAAAGTTCCTGAGGATAAGCTGGAATATATTTTCCACAAAAATGCAGCTCATCTGTGGAGAATGGAGGAAGAAAAGTGATTCACGTGTTTGTAACATCCCACGGAGGTATGGCTGAAGGAATCCTAGAGTCTGTTGAAATGTTGATTGGAAAACAGGAAAACCTGACAGCAATCACATTTGGCAAAGAAATGGGAGTGGATGAACTGGAAGAATGTTTCCAGAAAGAGATTGTGGATGTATCTGAAAAGAATCAGTATCTGATTCTCTGTGATCTGAAAGGAGGAACACCTTTTAATACAGCATCCCGATTTTCTTTTAAAAATGAAAATGTTGCTGTTATGTACGGAATGAATCTTCCATTGGTCATAACTGCATCGCTGGAAGCCTCGGAAGAAGGACAGACATTGAAAAAATTGACAGAGTCACTAACGGCACAATTGACAGATACTATTGGACTCAGTGAATTATAAATGAATCAAAAGGAGGAAAAAGGAATGGAAGTAAGTGTGTTTCGTATTGATGACAGATTGATTCATGGGCAGGTAATTACCGCATGGATTGCTTACGCTGATGCAAAGAGTATCGTAGTGGCAGATGACAAAGCTGCAAAAGATGAGTTTACACAGTCACTTTTGAAGATGGCCACACCGGATTCCATACAGTTGAAGATTTTGTCTGTAGAGGATGCCATTACATATCTGAAGGGTGACGAGGATGCCGGAAAAGTATTGTTGCTTGTCAGAGGACCGGAACAGGCACTGCAGATTATTCGCGCAGGAATCGCGAAAAAAGATATCAATGTTGGAAACATGAATATGAAAAAAGGAAAGACTAAGGTGCTCAGTAATCTGTGGGTATTTCCGGAGGATGTGGAAAATATTCAGAAGCTATATGAAGAAGGCATCAAACTGGAAGTCAGAGCAATACCAAGTGACAGAAGTCAGGATGTGTTGGGATTATTACAGAAGAGTAAATTGATTTAGGAGGGATATTATGAGTTTATTTATGCAGGCTTTACTGGTAGCGATTTTTGTGACAATTGCATTTATTGATGCGCATACAACGCAGATCCATATATTCAGACCAATCGTTGTCGGACCTGTGGTTGGACTGATCATGGGGGATGTTCAGACTGGTTTTCAGGTAGGCGTGACTGTGGAACTGATGTTCCTTGCAGTTATTTTCGTAGGAACGGCAGTTCCACCCAATCCGACCATCAGTACCGCTATTGCAACGGGAATTGCAATCCTGGCAGGCGGCGGAACAGATATTGCAGTCGCAACGGCACTTCCGGTTTCTTTTATTGGACAGGTTGCTGAGACGGTACAGAACTCTGTTATTAATGTGTTCTTTATGCACCGGGTAGAAAAAGCAACGGAAAAACTGGATACAAGGGGAATTGTATTAAATAATCTGGTTTTTCCCATGGCGGTAAATGCACTTCTCTATGGTGTACCTACATTTCTTGCAATTTATTTTGGAGCAGCTTATGTGCAGGGAATTATTGATGCGATTCCATCACAGATCATCACTGGACTGTCTGTAGGCGGAAATATGATCGGTGCAGTTGGATTTGCCCTTCTTCTTGGATCTATCAAAGTAAAACAGTTTTGGCCGTTCTGTATCCTTGGATTCTTCATGGCATCTTATCTGGGAATCAATATGGTTGGAATTGCATTACTGGCAGTAATCTGTGTGGCTATGTATTACTATTTTAAGATTGCAGATGACAAGGAAAAGGCATAAGGGAGAAAGGAAGGACAGAGATATGAGTGAAGCAAAATTAACAAATAAAGAGTTATGGAGAGTTTTCAGACATCAGCTGACCATCCGAGGAGCAAATAACTATGAGCGTCAGCAGAACGCGGGATTTACAGAGGCTATGATGCCTGTTATTGAAAAATATTATGATGATCCGGAAGAAAAAAAGGAAGCATATGCAAGACATATGGAGTATTTTCTGACCAATGATATCACATCAGCTATTCCGGTCGGTGTAGCTGCAGCAATGGAGGAGAGGTATGCAACAGAGAGAGATATTGATCCGGATTCTATCAATGCAGTAAAAACCGCACTGATGGGACCGTTGGCAGGTCTTGGTGATTCTCTTCTGAATGGAACAGCACGTCCGATCTTGGCAGGCCTTGCAATTTCCTTTGTAAGTTCTGGTCTGGGATGGTTTGGACCGATTTTCTTTGTAATCGGAATGGCGATTGTATCTCTTGGGGTTCGTTATCTTGGGGTATTTCAGGGATATAAACAAGGTGTGAAATTCGTAGAGAAGATTCAGTCCAGTGGTCTGATCAGTAAGATTTCTGATCTGGCAGCTATTGCAGCATTTACGATTGTAGGCGGATTTATTCCGGCCCTAGTGGTAATCAATATTCCGATTGAATATACAAGCGGTGATACGGTTCTTAATATTCAGGAGATTCTGGACGGACTGATGCCAGGCGTACTGGGACTTCTGTATACAGGACTGATGTATTGGTTGATTACGAAGAAAAAGATTTCTGCGATTAAACTGATTCTTGTGACCATGGTTGTTGGTATCGTTGGTGCATGGTTCGGTATCCTTGGTTAAATTGGAGGAAACAAAAGTGATCATTGATATTCATTCACATATTAAATTGGATGGTCAACAGCCGCTTTTTCAGGATATGGATAAAAACGGCATTGACTATCGGATCGTGTCCTGTCTGAGTGAACCAGATACAAAGATTGCAAATAAATTTGTAGAAGAGTTGGTAAGCGCTCATCCGGATCGATTGGGCGGATGCGCTGTCATTAATCCAAAACAAAGAGATTGCGCAGAAGAATGCGAGAGATTTCTTGAGAACCCCGCAATGAAGATGGTCGAGTTTAATTCTCTGGAGCATGGCTATTATCCGGATGTCTGCGAGGGAGTTGATAAGGTTCTGGAAGTTGTTGCGAAGAATCAAGCAATCGTAAAGGTATTTTCAGGAATTGGATCAAGAGCAATGCCGCAGCAGTGGCTGAAACATGTAGAGAAATATCCGCAGATTCCGTTTATTTTTCTCCATATGGGATGCTTTGATTATGGATATGGTTGCGTTGATCTGGCTGGAAGATATGAAAATATCTATCTGGAGACTTCAAATCAGTATGAAGTGCAGATTCTGAAAAAAGCAGTTACGACAGCCCCTCAGGATAAGTTGCTATTTGGTTCATCTTATCCAGAACGATTGACGAAATGCTCTCTTGATGTTTTGGATATGTTTCATCTGGATGAGGGATTCAGAAAAAAGATATTTGGAGAAAATGCCGCCGCGTTATTGAATTTGAATCTGAAACATGAGGTATAAAATATGGAAGAGCAGATTAGACAGATTTTGCCGGAAAAAGTAAGACAGGCATTTGATGATATCGTAGAGCAGCGGGTATTGGGTGCCAGTAAGCATATTGCGATGATTGGAGAGATGTTTGAGGCAATTGCAGACAGAGGATTGCAGGAACATAAAAAACCGGCAGACATCATAGAAGAGATTAAAAAAGTAGCAGACTATTTTATTGCTACCAGAGGAGAAGCCAGTCAGGCTGTAAGCAATGCGATTCTTTTAATGATACATAACATTGACCAATATTCTGATCTGGAACCAGCCGAGGCGGTCAGAAAGATTCTGGAAACAAAAAATGCTTATGCCAGAACAGCGAAAGAGTCTGTAGATGTCTGCGTATCTTATGGAGTGAAGCTTGCTGAACCTATGAGCAGAATCTTTGTATATGATTATTCCAGTACAGTGGAAAAATTTTTGCGGAGTCTACAAAAAAATAATAAGCCGTATGAAATCTATATTGCAGAGAGTCGTGTGATCGATGGAGGAAAACCATTTGTCAGAGCATGTCTGGAATCCGGATATAAGATTAAATTTATTCCGGAAGCCTCAATGATGTACTATCTGAAAGACTGTGATGGCGCATTTATGGGAGCTGAGACATTTTATCCGGATGGAACGGGATTTAATACGACTGGTTCAGATATTGTTGGATTAATCTGTGATTATTATAAAATCCCGCTGTATTTTCTGACACCATTAATCAAAGTGGATATCAGACCTCTGACAGGTGGAAGAAAGAATTTGGTCTATAAAGATCTGCACGAAAAACTTTCTTATAATTGGGAAAAGGACCTGGATACAGAAAATATCAATTTTGTAACACCGGAACTGTTAGGAGTAGATCCAAAGTTCATTCGGGCATTTGTTACTGAAAAAGGTGTTGTTCCGGCCGGATCTATGTATGAGCTTAGTGTGCAGTACAGCAAAGAACTAAGAGGAGAGTGAGAAGATGCAGTATATAAGAGACATAGAAAAAATGGTTTTGTCGATGATACAGCCGGATCCGCTTCCTGGAAGTTACCGTCATGACACAGCTGGTATTCAGGAGATTGTGGACCATGCACTTCGGGAGACGGAGATGGTTGCAGAAAATCATTTTGATGGAATCATTGTACAGAATATGAACGATATGCCAATCCGGCAGGAGTCAAGACCGGAAGCAATCGCTTATATGACACGTATTTCCTATGAAATCAAAAAACGGTTTCCAGAACTGGTAATGGGAATTCTGGTGAACTGGGACGGGGTTGCAGGATTATCTGTGGCAGATGCAGTTGGAGCAGATTTTGTACGGGTAGAACACCTCTTTACCGGTGCAAATGTGACAAGTGCAGGAATTCTTCAGGCTCAGTGTGTGGAGATTGCTGATTTGAAGAAACGCACCCGTTCAAAAGTTCCGATTTATGCGGATGTATATGAAGTGCATGGAATACCACTTGGTCGTAAACCAGTGGGAGATGCAGCATGGGAATGTGTGCATGAAGCATTTGCAGATGGATTGTTTATGTCTGGGAAAACAACAGAAGAAAGTATTTCTATGATTAAAGAGGCACGGAAAAAAGTGCCAAATACACCAATTTTTCTGGGCGGTGGTGCTAAGGGAGATAATATTCATGAATTGATGCAATATTATGATGGAGTATCTGTGGCCACCTGGATCAAAAATGGTGATATGAAGAATCCTATCGACCCAGAACGTGCGAAAATATTTATTCAGGAAGCAAAAAGATAACGTAGCGGTATGGAATAAAAAGAATATTGCAATGGAAAAAGGCATATGCTATAATGCCAATAGGCAAGAGAGAAAATAGTTCCATAATGGTTCAAAAAACAAACGAAACCCCTCAGAGCGGCAACTCTGAGGGGTTTCTGTTCCGTTTTGGCATGGTGGATTAATCCATAGGCTGGTTACCGGCTATTTGTCGCGATCCAACCATTTGATGATGTAGTGGCAGGCTACGCCAGCCGCGATGGCGACAATAAAAGAGAAAATATAATCCATAATGGTTCACCTCCCTTCGATACCTGTCTAGGAGGCGGTAACACGATAATCATATCATGTTCTAACTAAATTGACTATATGTTTTTGAATATTAAAAAAGCTGCCGCACTGATTCAGTGCGACAGCTTTTTTTTCCAGTCCCAGCATTCTGCATAATTCTCAAATTCAAACACATATAAGAACAGTGTGCTTATATTTATTTTAACATAAGAATCTGTAAATGTTCAGATTAGAGTTTGGTTACGTTAGTAGCCTGCGGTCCTTTTGCTCCGTTAACTACTTCGAATTCAACAGCCTGGCCTTCTTCGAGGGATTTGAATCCATCCATGTTCAGACCTGAGTAATGAACGAATACATCATTTCCCTGCTCATCAGAGATAAATCCGTATCCTTTCTGATTGTTGAACCACTTTACTGTACCTTTGTTCATCATGGTACCTCCTTAAAATAAATCGTGCCAAATGGCACATGATTAGACTACCACAGTTTACGGGGGGTGTCAAATAAAAATTAAGTGGACATGAAACCCTTTTTTTACACATAGAATGATGAAAAAAGAATGAGAATACAGCAGTTTTGAAGAAGGTTATTATCACTGATTTATTGATTCTGGCGGTGTTTGGAAGCACTTGTTTCTGGTCTGTGAAGAAGGATAGACTAACTGCTTTAGTAGATAAGATTCTGACGGAGCAGACTTCTGAAGACGAAGAGATTCTGGTACTGACTTCCAGTAATCTGGCAAAGAAAAATGGTCAGATTGAGAAAACACAGATGAGCGAAAATGCAGACAAAGCAAGTGAAGAGAATACAACAAAAGACTATATCAAGTGGGTGGACTTTACGGTCTCCAAGTTTGCTCTGACAGAGAGCTATGAGTATGATCGGGATACATACGGAACGGATCGGCATATCAGCTGGATCGATTTGCTGGCATGGACAGCGGCACACACAGGTGGAAAGTTTGGAGATGACCGGACGGTCTGCAAATGCATGGAAGAACTGGAGATGGAAGCAGAAGCCGGGAAGAAGCTGGAAGAACTGACGGAGGATCTTGAATATTTTCCATATTACAGAGAAGTTTATGAGACGGTACTGGGAGGAATGGTAGGTGAATATGAGATTGAGGAGCCGGATGCACAGGGAAGAAAGGTTACACAGAAGCGTTATGGGCTGAAAGCATTTCATCCCATTGCAAAGGAATTTCCCTATACGGATTATGATGATTTTGGTGCATCACGCAGCTACGGTTATCGGCGGGAACATCTGGGACACGATATGATGGGTCAGGTGGGAACACCGGTGGTCTGTGTGGAATCTGGATATGTGGAGGCGCTTGGTTGGAATCAGTATGGAGGCTGGCGCATTGGGATCCGCAGTTTTGATAAGAAACGGTATTATTACTATGCCCATCTGCGGCAAGGATTTCCCTATCAGCCGGAATTGAAGGAAGGGTCTGTAGTGCTGGCCGGGGATGTGATCGGTTATATGGGACATACCGGTTACAGCACCAAAGAAGATGTCAACAACATTGACCAGACACATTTGCATGTTGGCATGCAGCTCATCTTTGATGAATCCCAGAAGGATAGTGACAATGAGATCTGGATCGACTGCTATCAGATTATGGGATTCCTCTATCGAAATCAGTCCGAGACAGCCAGAAATAACGAGACAAAGGAGTGGAGACGCATTTATGAGATGAAAGACCCGGCGGCAGAAAAATATGAGCGGACACTGGATTTTTCCATGTATCCGTAAAAAGATATGTTGGGGTGTCAGACATGGAAAAATGACAGAAAACATGGTAAAATGAACGACAGAGAAGGAGATGAACCACATGTTTGGAGAATGTCATGCCCATGTGATCATGGACGGAATGAATTATAAAGCGGCAGTAGCACTGCATAAGAATGGAGTATGTCAGGAGGCAGTGAGAACCCATCTGGAGGCATATCAGAAAGCAGGGATCACATTTGTGAGAGATGGGGGAGATGCCTGGGGAGCTTCGCGCTATGCTAGATCCGTGGCAGCGGAATATGGCATTGACTATCGGACACCGGTGTTTGCCATTCACCTGAAAGGGCATTATGGTGGAATCGTAGGACATCCGTTTGCAGATCGGACAGAATATGAGCAATTGGTAAAACAGGCTAAAGAAGAAGGTGCAGATTTTATCAAAATCATGGTCAGCGGGATTCTGGATTTTGCTCATGCAGGAACGTTGACAGAACCGGGACTTGACAGGGAATGGATCCGCTTCATGATCGATACGGCTCATGAAGCCGGAATGGCAGTAATGGCGCACTGCAACGGTGACCGGACCTGTTATGAAACATTGGAAGCGGGTGTGGACAGTCTGGAACATGGGTTTTTCATGGAAGATGAGACGCTGTCGCTTCTGGCAGAGCGCGGTACGGCCTGGTTTCCAACTTTTGCACCAGTAGGAAATCTGCTGGGCTGTGGTCGGTTTCCGGATGAAGAGATCCAGAAAAATCTGGATATGCAGATGAAAAATGTAAAAAAGGCGGCGAAGCTGGGGGCACATATCGGATTGGGCAGTGATGCGGGAGCATATCTTGTCCCGCATGGCACTGGAACCAGAGATGAATACCAATATCTGCGGTCTGCAGGTGTGGTGGATGATGTACTTGAGAAGACCGAGATGCAGGTGAGAGATTTATTCAAATATGCTTTTTAATTCAGAAAAATTTTTGATCACATAATCTGCGTGATCGACTTCACCGAATCCGTAAGAGGCGTGACAGAATGGAACGCCAGCTTCTTCGGATGCCACGCGGTCTCCATCGATATCGCCCACATAGACCGGATGTTCCAGATGATTTCTGTCTGCGACCAGGCGGATATTGTATCCCTTGGGATGTCCGGTATTTCCTGCACACTCAAAGTCTGTGATGAAGGAACCAAGATCGGTCTTTTTAAGAAACAGCTCAATATATCCGCTCTGGCAGTTGCTTACGATAAACAGAGGCACTTTTGCGGACAGGGAACGGATGGTGTCAGCTACACCGGGATAGAGAATGTCATCGTCGCATTCGTAGAGCAGTTCATGTTCCCGGTCGCAACAGGCATTGATAAGGGTGTAACGATCTTCTTTTTCTAAAAAGGGGAAGACCATATCTGCGATCACCTCCAATGTGCGGCCGAAGAGACCGGTCAGCTGTTTGGCGGTCAGACGGACTGGCACATCTTTTCTTTGGGCAATGACTTCATTCCAGGCTTTTGCCACGATCGGTGTGGAATCCCACAGGGTTCCGTCTATATCTAAAATAATTCCATCAGTTTTCATAATGTTCTCCTTTACATTCTAATAGTAATTATCGAGTTTGAATGATGCATTACGGATTGCTACGTGCTACGCACTCTCGCAATCCTGCCCGTCATTCGGATATCGTGTGGCATACGCCCCACTGTTATCCTCATGTCGGAGCGGGTCGCTAAGCCATAAAACCACTTATGCGCAAGCGCAGCGTGGTTTCCGGCTTTCGACCCTTGCATCATTCTAATAAAAACATTGAGAGAAATCAAGCATTTGTGCTATACTAACTCCATGATTTACGAGAGAATAGAAGAAGCAATATTTAAATCAAGACCTAATCGGTTCATAGCACAGGTGGAAACTTCCCGGGGGATTGAGATCTGTCACGTAAAAAATACGGGGCGCTGCCGGGAACTTCTGGTACCAGAGGCAAGGATCTGGGTGCAGCGAAATGAAAACCCGAATCGTAAGACGGCACTGGATCTGATCGCTGTGGATAAGGCAGGAACCATCATCAATATGGATTCTCAGATACCGAACAGAGTCGCAGAAGAATGGATCCGAGGCGGCGGTCTGGCGCGTGCCGGACAGGCATCAGCTGTTAAAGGATGGGCAGCAGATGCATTAGAATGCTACGACATGACCACATCAATCCGTCCGGAGACCCGATACGGCAATTCCCGGTTTGACTTTTATCTGGAGCAGGGAGAACATCGTCTGTTTCTGGAAGTCAAGGGTGTGACTCTGGAGGAAGACGGAGTTGCAAGATTTCCTGATGCACCGACCGAACGGGGTGTGAAGCATGTGGAGGAACTGATCCATTGCATGGAAGATGGCTATGAGGCAGGGATCTTATTTGTAATCCAGATGAAAGGAATCCGTTATCTGGAACCCAACGACCGGACGCATCCAGCATTTGGAGAAGCACTCCGAAGGGCAGAAAAAGCAGGTGTGCAGGTGCTGGCAGTGGATTGTCAGGTGACACCGGAATCCATCAGAGCAGATCAGATGGTGGAGGTTCGGCTGTAGTATTCATAACCCATTAGAATAGTCATCTTTAGAAAACTTAAGAAGTTAAGGAGTAGATATCGTGCTTGAACAGATTGTAACGCCGCTTCTTTCATGGTATGATAAGCATGCGCGGGTGCTTCCGTGGAGAGAAGATACTGCAGCCTATCGGGTGTGGGTATCTGAGATCATGCTGCAGCAGACTCGTGTAGAAGCAGTCAAACCATTTTTTGAGCGGTTCATCAAAGCACTGCCGGATGTGCAGGCACTTTCAGAGGCGCCGGAGGACGAGCTTTTGAAGCTGTGGGAAGGACTGGGATATTATAACCGGGTCCGCAACATGCAGAAGGCAGCCAGGGTGATCATGTCCGAATATGGCGGTGATTTTCCGGCGGACTATGAGAAGCTTTTAAGCCTGCCGGGGCTGGGACATTACACAGCAGGAGCAGTCAGCTCTATTGCATTTGGCATACCCATGCCTGCGGTGGACGGGAATGTATTACGAGTGTTGTCCCGTGTGACAGCCAGCTATGAGGATGTGCTGAAGCAGTCGGTAAAGACTGCCATGGAAGCAGAAGTGAAGAAGATCATTCCGGCAGATCGGGCAGGAGATTTTAATCAGGCCCTGATCGAGATCGGAGCCATCGTGTGTGTGCCTAATGGAAAGGCAAAATGTGAGATCTGTCCGCTGGCAATTTTGTGTGAGGCATATAAGAAGGGAATCGTGGATGAACTTCCGAAGAAAAAGGTGAAAAGAGAGCGTAGGATCGAAGACCGGACGATCCTGATCCTGAAGGAAGGAGACCGGGTCGGTATCCGCAAGCGTCCTTCCAAAGGACTGCTGGCAGGCTTATACGAACTGCCAGGATTAGAGGGACATTTAAGTGAGGAAGAAGTTCTTGCCCAGGTGAAGGCATGGGGATATGCACCGCTTCGTATTCTGCCTTTAACGGGAGCAAAGCATATTTTCAGCCATGTGGAATGGCACATGACCGGTTATGCGATCAGTCTGGAAGAGACAGAAAACATGGACCAGGAAGGGCTGCTGTTTGTGGATGTGAAGGAGACGGAGGAGCATTATCCGATTCCTGCCGCATTTGCAGCATATGCAGAGTATCTTAACATTTCTCTGGGACAGGAAAAGTACAAGGAAGGTAAGTAGGATATGTTTGATAGTGTGATCATTGGTGCTGGTGTGGCTGGCTGTGTGGCAGCCAGGGATCTGGCAGAATCTGGAAGAAAGGTGCTGGTACTGGAGCAGAGAGACCATATCGGCGGCAACTGCTATGACGAGAAGGATGAACATGGAATCCTGATCCACAAGTATGGACCGCACATTTTCCATACAAAGGAGCAGAAAGCGTATGACTATCTCTCTCGTTTTACGGACTGGTATGCATTTGGACATGAGGTTGTGGCAAATGTCCATGGCAAGCTGATCCCGGTGCCCTTCAACCTGAACACCCTTCATATGGTATATGAGCAGGAGAAGGCGGATGCACTGGAGAAGAAGCTCATCGATGCATTTGGTCTGGAGAGCCGTGTGCCGATCCTGAAGCTTCGGGAACATGAAGACCCTGAGATCCGTGAGATCGCTGACTATGTTTATGAAAATATTTTTCTTCATTATACTATGAAGCAGTGGGGACAGACGCCGGAGCAGATCGATCCGGCTGTGACAGGCCGTGTGCCGGTACTGATCTCCCATGACAACCGGTATTTCCAGGAACCGTGGCAGGGCATGCCTCTTCATGGATATACACTGATGTTTGAAAAAATGCTGGATCATGAGAATATCACTGTGGAGATCGGTGTGGATGCCAGAAGCCGTGTGACATTTTCAGAAGGAAGCGTATCTCTTGACGGACAGGCATTTACCGGTGATGTGATCTATACAGGTCCGCTGGATGAACTGTTTGACTGCCGCTTCGGACGGCTGCCGTACCGTTCCCTGCGGTTCGATTTTGAATATTATGACAAGCCGGATTATCAGGGACACAGTGTGGTAAATTATACGGTCAGTGAAGATTTCACCCGTATTACTGAGTTCAAATATCTGACCGGACAGAAGGCAGAGGGAACTACGATTGTGAAAGAGTACCCGTTTGCTTATACAGGAGCAGCAGGTGAGATCCCATATTATTCCATTGCAAATGAGGCAAACCAGAAGCTGTATGAGCAGTACCGCGGGCTGGTGGAGCATATCCCGAATGTATGGCTGCTTGGCCGGCTTGCAGAATATAAATATTACAATATTGATGCTATGGTGCTCAAAGCACTGGAACTGACAGACAAGATAAAAAAGGATAAAGAGGTGTAATATGAAGCTTTTGTCAATCGCAGTCCCCTGTTATAATTCAGAAGGATATATGAGAAACTGTATCGAATCCCTGCTTCCGGGCGGAGACGAAGTGGAGATCATCATTGTAGATGATGGATCTACCAAAGACCGTACGGCTGAGATTGCTGATGAGTATGTAGCAAAATATCCTGGAATCGTTAAGGCAGTCCATCAGGAAAATGGAGGACATGGTCAGGCGGTCAATACCGGTCTTAAACATGCAACCGGCCTTTATTTCAAGGTTGTAGACAGTGATGACTGGCTGGACAAGGAAAATTATCCGAAGGTGCTGGATAAACTTGCTGAACTGGTAAGAGAGGGACAGAATGTAGATATGATGCTCTGCAATTACATTTACGATAAGCAGGGCGCAAAACATAAGAAGGCGATCCGTTATACAAATGTATTTCCGCAGGATCAGGTGTTTACCTGGAAGGATGCAAAGCATTTTCATCTGGGACAGTATATTCTGATGCACTCCGTCATTTACCGCACACAGATGTTGAAAAACTGTGGACTGGAGTTGCCGCAGCATACCTTCTATGTGGATAACATTTTCGTTTATTATCCACTGCCCTATGTGAAAAATCTGTACTATATGGATCTGGATCTGTATCACTACTTCATCGGAAGATCAGATCAGTCTGTCAATGAGCAGGTGATGATCGGACGTGTGGATCAGCAGATCAAGGTAAATAAGATCATGATCGATCAGTATGATCTTCGTACGATCCAGAATCCGAAGCTTAGAAAATATATGACCAGTTATCTGGATATTATGATGACCGTTTCTTCTATCATGCTGATCCGTTCAGGAACACAGGAAAGTCTGGACAAGAAAAAAGACCTGTGGCAGTACCTCAAGAAGAAGGACGCAGGTCTTTATTATAAATTATATTTCGGCATCTTTGGCCGTGCTATGAATATCCCTGGAAAGGGAGGGAGAAAGGTCTCGGTTCTCGCGTACAAGCTTGCCAATAAAGTCATGGGCTTTAACTAGGAACGAGGTACGGTACACTGCATAATTCATAAGAATACCAAGCAGGATACCGAGCATCACATCAATGCAGGAGTGCTGCTTGATGAACATGGTGGACAGAATGATGGATACGCATAAGATCAGCGATCCGCGGACTGTCCACTTTTTATTTCTCAGTTCCGGTGCATTCATGACTGCCACGTGTGCGGCGATGGAATTGAACACATGAATGCTTGGAAGAATATTTGTGGAAGTATCTGCCCAGTAGATGAAGCACACCAGCCGGATAAAAATGTTGTTTCTGGAAAATTCTGTCGGCCGCAGCAGGTGTCCATTGGGATAAATGGTGGAAATGATCAGAAACAGTGTCATTCCCGTATAGATCACCGCAATGTACTTAAAAAACGTGGACTTGTCGTGAAAGAACAGCCACAGATATACCACTGCGATATAGCCAAACCATAATATATATGGAATTACAAAATATTCGCAGAACGGAATGTAATCATCCAGTGGAAAATGGATCACATGATAGGGGAGATTAGCCCGGCTTTCTACCCATGCGAACCAGATCATATAAAATACAAAATAGAGAGAGACCCAGTAATACGGATACTTCTCTTTCAATCCTTTGAACCGTGCAAGCATATGAAACCTCCTGCGTCTTGCAAAATACGCAACATCAGTCATTATTCCTGTTTTTCGGTATCATAGCATATGCAAAAAAAGAAAACAATAGCAGGAAATCCTAAGAATTCTTAAAAAAATGTGAAGTTAATTGAAATTGTGACGAAAAGTACCCAACTGTGTTGCTATGTAGGAAACATATCAGCAAGGCTAGCCTCTCTGCCTTCACATTTCCACATAGCTTCTTCTTCCTATCGCTGCATAAATTTCACCCAAATCTCTTCGCTGGCTTTTACCTGCCTGACATGGTTATGAATCTTTAGTACTCCTTTATTGTATCTGCATTGGCTTTGCGTTGCAATGGATTTATGAAATTTTACAACTGGAACGTGCAAAGAATGATGCAAAAACTGAAAATTAAAATGGATAGTTACTTTTGACGGACTGGATATCTGAATATAGAACAATGATACATACAGATTAGGCATAGAATAGCATATAACAGAACGGAAAGCAAGAAAAATGTTCGCATTGCGTTATTGTGAAGCCAAGCCAAAACATTCATTTATTTCTAAAAAGTTTATAAAATAAGTTGCAAAACAATCAACTGTATGTTATTATCCAAACATAAGTTACAAAATCAATTCTCATTTTCGGAAGCTCAGATCGAGCAACATTCCCGACAATGAACACAACTGGATATGGGATGAGTGGGGAAAAGGACTTCCGAAAAGAGACAGAGCAGCCGGAAGATGCCTTTTTCTTTGCAGACGTATATCCTGAAAAGGGGTATTTATGGGGAGAAAAGAAGAACCAATGATAGCCTATTATAATGATCCGGGACATTTTGCGGATCTTATGAATGGCTGGATCTACCGTGGAGAAAAGAAACTGACGGCAGAACAGATTCAGGAGACAGACAGCCGATATACGACAGAGACAAATCGAAAGTACCGGACAAGGTACAGGGACATTGCCAAGCGGGTGAAGAATATTCGGGTTGTTCTGGTAGTAGGAACAGAGATTCAGTCCTATGTGGATTATTCTATGCCAGTCCGCGGGATGGATTATGATGCAGTTGAGTACAAGCGCCAGATATCCATTATAAAAAACAGACGGAAGTCGAAGAAAGCCACCAAGCTATCCATGTCACCGCTTGCGAAAGAAGACCGTCTGATTCCTGCGATTACACTTGTGCTGTATATGGGAGAAGAACCATGGGATGCAGCAGACAATCTTCATGAGATTCTGGATTTTTCCAATGTTACAGACGAGTGGAAAGAATATATTCAGAATTATAAAGTACATGTACTGGACATCTGTCATACACCAGATGAACGACTGATGGAATTTCCGAACGATATCGCCAGCATGTTTTTGTTTATTAAATACGCAAAAAACAAGAAAAAGCTGGCAGAACTTGTACATAGTTCCTTGGGATTTTCTGAGCTGGAAAATGATACAGTCAGCACGCTCCTGAATTATGTGGAAGATCCGCAGGTACTTAAGATAAAGAAAACATGGGAGACAAAAGGGGGAAAGATTGATATGAGATCCGCTTTAGGTGAGATATATGAGGATGGAGTTGCAATCGGCGAGAAACGTGGTGAAGAACGAGGAATTACAATCGGCGAGAAACGAGGAGTTGCAATCGGCGAGAAACGTGGAATTACAATCGGGAAGGAATATGGAATCTCCAGTATGCTGGAGCTATTACAGGAATTAGGCTACTGTGAAGATGACGCAAAATTTCATCTGAAAAATAAGTTCCAGTTGTCAGAACAGGCGGCAGACAGATACATAAAGAAGTATTGGGATAGAAAGTAAAAGATGTCTACAATAGCCTTGTCGGTGCGCATGGAGTTTTTTCTTTCTGATTGTCCAATTAAAAAGCAGTCAGCCTCTTGATTGTACAGGCTGAATGTGCTATATTGATAACAATGATTTGCAGTCTGCGTATTAACAGGGCAGGTAAAGGAGAACCCCGTGAGAATCGGGGAGGGGGTACGACGCTGTAAGCATGTTACGGACATGGGAAAGTAATTTATAAAATGTTCGCACCATGTAACTCAGACATCTGCTGCGGAACATTGGAATAACAATTATATATTCTTTAAGAGCATGATAAGACGGGTGCAGGTAAGGAGACTTACTTGCATCCTTTTTTTGTGCCATCACATAAATGGAAGATACAAATCTATATAACAAGGAGGAAGAGATGAAAAAGCGTATTACATCTATGTTTTTGGTACTGCTGATGGTGCTGAGTCTTATGCCGGCAACGGTACAGGCAAGTCCGGCATCCAGTGGAAGCGGAACCAAAGCTGATCCGTATCTGATCGCCACCGCACAGGATCTGGTGGATTTCAGAGATGAGGTCAATAAATCAACGCTCAAGTCAACATCCACGCTGTGTGCGAAACTGACAGAGAATATTGATTTAAGCAATCTGGAAGGCGACTGGGAGCCAATCGGCAAAGCAACCAATACTTATAAGGACTACGTGGCATATGGCGGTACTTTTGATGGTGACGGTCATACGATCTCCGGTCTTTCTATCAATGCCACTACTGCTTATCAGGGATTGTTTGGCTATGTAAAAGGCGGAGAGATCAAAGACCTGACGGTGGCTGGAAGTGTGACCACATCAACCACATCTTCCGCATATGCGGCAGGTATCGTGGGTTATGGATCTCCGGTCACCATAGAGAACTGTGTGAATCAGGCAACGGTTACGGCAACAAAGAAAGGATATATTGCAGGTATTGTCGGATATACAAGTACGACAGGAAGCAGTATTAGTGGTTGTACGAATCAGGGATCAGTCAGCGGTGCAGGAGATTATGTGGGAGGCATTGTTGGAGCAGCCAATAATACAGTGATAGAGAATTGTATAAACAGTGCAGAGATTGTGGACACTGGTAAGCCAGGTGGATATAGTTATTGCGTGGGAGGTATCGCAGGCGGAATTAACAATTCTTCTTCTATTGAACGCAGTGGAAATACAGGAAAGATTACCAGTACTCTCAAACGTACCGGAGGTGTGGTAGGAAGTGCGGCTGGTACAGTTCAGTCCTGCTTTAATACTGGTGATGTGACGGGTATCTATTCCCTGGGAGGTATTGCAGGAGGCTGTGCGTCATCCAATACGAAGATAACAGATTGTTATAATTGGGGAAAAGTAGAGAGCCAGACACCAACCAGTGAATTTAATGATACAGCAACAAAAGGAGTTGGAGGTGTTGTTGGAGATCCTTGTTCCGCTTCCTATAGTGGGAATATACTGACCAATTGTTATAATGTAGGAACAATTGTAAATAAATCTACAATTGCAGACATTGTTTCGGGTGGTGTAGTAGGAAGCAGCTCTGGGAACAGTTATTCTGGAACAACAACCAACCTCATCACGGCCCAAAACTGCTACTATTTATCCGCAGATGGACTGAACGGCGATGGCGCCAATGCAGATGCGTCAGGCATCACTACGAAGACAGCAGATGAGTTAAAAGCATCTGATATGGCAGGTCTGCTGGGTAGTTCTTATATTTCTCAGACGGACAACTATCCGATCCTCGGATGGCAGGATCCGAATGCAGAATATACGGTAACATTTTCTGTCACTCCAGAGAATGCAAAGCTTACAGTTAGACAGAACGATACGGTGATCGATCCGAAAGAGGACGGAAGCTACGCACTGAAAAATGGTACCTATACATATGAAGTGTCAGCTACTGAATGTCAGACTGAGACCGGCAGCTTTACCGTTGCTTATGGTGGACAGACAATTACAGTCGCATTAAAAGAAGCACTCTATGATGTGGTATTTACGACGGTTCCGGCAGATGCGGAACTGACGGTGGATGGACGGACTCCGGAGGCAGATGGACGGACCTACCGCCTGCCCAAATCCGGTAATACTTACAGCTATACATTGAAAGCGTTTGGATATGAAGAGAAGACAGGCAGCTTCTCAGTGACTGGCGATAAAGCAGCGGATGCACAGAGTATCACCATGACAGAGCTTGCAAAGCAGAAGGTGACATTTGGTGATATTACTGCGGCTGATGGCAAAGCGATCACACCGGTGATCACAGTGACCTGTCCGGAGTGGCCGGGTGAGAATCTGCAGGCACAGGCAGATGGAAGCTACGCACTTCCGGCAGGAACTTATAATTATGTCATCTCCTGTTCCGGGTATAAATCTGTCAAGGAAAACTTTACCGTAGAGAATCAGGCAGTACAGATCCCGGAACATGCTCTGGAGGTGCAGACTGCATGGGACGGAGAGAATTATACGGAGCCGCAGAAGAATGAAAGCGGAGCATATCTTATCGGTTCCCCGGATGAACTCATGTGGTTTGATAAACATGCGAAGATGACGGACTCCGCAGTGCTGACGGCTGATATTACGATCAATGAAGAGGTGAATGAAGAAGCATCCGGGCTTTATAAATGGACACCGATCGGATGGTATAAAGATTACAGTTCATCTGCTAAATATACGGGTACATTTGACGGTGATGGACATACCATTTCCGGTCTCTATGTTTCTATGACCGGATCAGGTTATACATCGAATTATGTAGGATTGTTCGGATATGCCGGAACGGACAGTAAGATCAGCAACCTTACGATAACGGACAGTAAGATCGAGGCGTCCGGATCTTATCGTGGAAATAATGTAGGAGCGATTGCAGGTAATGCCTATGACATAGAGAACTGCCATGTGACGGACAGTGTAACCGTTACGGGAAGCAATTATGTTGGAGGTGTAGCAGGTTCTGTAGATAACTCAATTACAGCATCTTCCAATGCAGGCACTGTTACAGCAACAGCAAATAGAGCTGGTGGTGTGACGGGAAGAGTTCAGTCCAACAAGACGACTGCCATGACCGAATGCTATAACAGCGGATCCGTGAAAGGAGCTTCTCTTGTTGGCGGACTTGTGGGCGACCTTTATAATGGTGGAACTATCAGTGACTGTTACAATACAGGTGCTGTAACTGCTACTACCGGTGTGGCGGGTGGTCTGACCGGAAATTTCCGCTCAGGAGTTATAAAAAATACTTACACCAGCATCACGCCATCAGCGACAAATGCAGGAAGTGTTGCAGGAAAGCTGGAGTGGGCAAGCGGACAGAAGACTTTAGATCAGGTCTTCGTTCCACAGAGCGAGTTGAATCCAGTAGGAAATCTTAACAAGTGTACCATCCAGAGCGGTGATGCACAGCAGAAGACATCAGAAGAGTTAAAAGCACTGGCATCCACTCTGGGAGACAAGTTCGCAGAAGACAGCGAGAATAGTAATCAAGGCTATCCGATCCTCAAGTGGCAGGCGGGAAGCGACGAACCGGATCCGGATCAGCCGACCGTAGATCCGGATGGCTGGGATGGTCGTACAACTATACAGCCTAAACAGGATAATGGTATCTATCAGATCACCACAGCGGCTGAACTGAAATGGTTTGCAGATGCAGCAAAGGCGACAACAAACATCCAAGGTGTGTTGAAGGCTGATGTAAATCTGAATCACCAGGCATGGACACCGATCGGCGGAACCACGGCGGACAGCGCATTTGCCGGAATCCTTGATGGTGCAGGCTATACAGTGAAGAACCTGTACTGCAAGACCAATGGTGAAGCAGGTCTCTTTGCATGGAATAAAGGTACGATCAAGAACCTGAAAGTAACCGGAAAAGTGATCAGCGGAGACTGTGCAGCAGCCATTGCGTCTCAGAATCAGGGAACCATTGAGAACTGTATTGCTGATGCAGCAGTAACTGGTGGAAATTATACAGCCGGTATTACCGGAGAAAATAACGGAACCATTACAAACTGTACCAACCAGGGTGCAGTCAGCGGTGCCCAGTATGTGGGTGGAATTGCTGGAGAGAACACAGCATCGAAGAACAGTACAGCAAAGATCTCCGGCTGCATCAATACAGGTATGATCCGTGCAGCCGGATATATGGCGGGCGGCATCGCTGGAAATAATGATGGATATGGAGAAAATTTTGCCGCAGCATTGATCGAAAATGTGGCAAATAGCGGTCATATTATCAATACAGACGCCACCATGCGCAGTTACGCCGGTGGTTGTGTAGGACGTAATAACGGAAAAGTTGACAAGCTGTACAACAGTGGCAGTGTGGAAAGCATGGGCGGCTGTGTAGGCGGTACCCTCGGACTGAATGTTACGAAAGCGGAGAAGAGCAATCTGTACAACATCGGAGATGTGACCGGCGGAGACTTTGAAGATGATGGTTATCCGACAGACAATCAGGTAAGCTCTGAATCAGAACTTGCCCAGGCAAAAAATCAGATGACCGAGGTGCTCACACGTCTTGGCAGTAAAGAAGCCATCAGTGGAACCCTTTCCATCAATGGAACTGCTGAAGTAGAGGCGACAGTGACTGCTCAGTACACCGGAGATCAGACTGGTCTGATCTATATCTGGTACTACAGCTATGATGAAAATGATGATGTAGTTCTGGCGATCACAGAGAAACCGGAGTACAAGATTCTGCAGAATATGGCAGGAAGAAAGCTTCGGGTCAAAGCACTCTGTGCAGATGCATCAGGAGTGCTGAAGGCAGAGACAGAAAGTGCAGTGAAAGGTCTGACTGGTTCTCTGAAGATCGAAGGAGCACCGGTAGTCGGAAGAACACTGACAGCAGTATTCAAATCTTCTGACAGCGTACCTGTAAAATATCAGTGGTATCAGGAGGGCAAGACCCCGATCGAAGGAGCGACCGGCGAGACTTATACCGTGACATCAGCAGATCAGGGTAAAGTCCTGACTGTGCGCGTTACCAGCGATCAAGTGGCAGGTATGCTCGAGGCCTCCACAAAGACAGTCACCACAGCAGCAGATGCAGATATGTGGGAAAGTGCTCAGTGCACTAAACCTACCGATGTAGGCGGTGTCTACATGATCGGGACTGAGAAGGAACTGCACTGGTTTGCCAGCGAGGTGAATGGAGGCAATACGGCGATCAGCGGTAAGCTGCTGAACGATATTAAACTTACTACAGACAACTGGTATCCCATTGGCCGTAGTGGTCATGCATATGCAGGTACCTTTGATGGCAATGGAAAACATATTACGAATCTGAAGATCACATCTACGAAAGATGAAACCGGATTCTTCGGATTGATCGCAGGCGGAGGAAAAGTTAAGAGCCTGAATCTGTCAGGTACTGTCACAGTTACCGGTGATGTATCCCAGACCGGTGGAATTGCCGGTGCTATGGAAGATGTAGAGAAAGCTTCAAATATCACAGACTGCAGCTTCTCAGGAAGTGTCAGCGGCAATATCCAGGTTGGAGGAATCGTGGGCTGTGTGGGTCTCCACAACAATGTGGAGCGCTGCAGCAATACGGCGGCAGTTACTGGAAAAGAGTTGATCGGTGGCATCGCCGGAGCGAACTCTTATGGAAATATCCGTTATTGCCGTAATACAGGAACAGTTGGAAATGATTCGGCAAAACAGGTTGGAGGAATTGTCGGAGAACATCAGAATTATGCGGAACTGATTGGTTCTTACAATACAGGAACTGTCAGCGGAGCAGATTATATCGGTGGAATCGCAGGTAATGTCTATGTGGCATCCATGCCGCTGGGCTGTTATAATGTGGGATCAGTAAGTAGTGGTGTGCATTGCGGCGGCGCAGTGGGAAGCTTCGGCGGAGATGATTATATCACGATCAAAAACGGAAGCTTCTATCAGGGACCGCTCCCGGAAGCATACAAGGCAAATGGTGCCAAGATGAAGACTGCGGAGGAGATGAAGAAAGACTCCTTCGTATCGGCACTGAATGCGGAGGCATATGTGACCTGTTATACAAAAGACACGCAGAATAAGAACAACGGATATCCGATCCTGACATGGGAAGTAGATGGATTCCAGGTTACATTTGATGCGAATGGCGGCGACTGTGATATCAGAGATGTGAATGTAGCAGTGAATGGTTCTCTCAATGAATTTCCGACTCCATATCGATGGAATTATAAGTTTGACGGCTGGTTTACAGAAAAAGATGGTGGAGAAGCCATTACAACTGAGACGAAATTCAACGCAGATACCGTTCTCTATGCACACTGGACACTGATTCGTCCGTCAACTGGAGAACAGAGCAAAAAGACCGTGTATTTTTCACTTTCACTTGATGGAAAGTATGTAACTGGAAATGATGCAGGCAGAACATTACTTGCAATGGTGCCGGTGGATGTGAAATACTTTGACCTCTCTACATATGATCTGCAGAAGTATATGATAACTGAAAATGGCGCACCGGTGGAGCAGCCGACTGTACTGCATCTGATGATCCAGATGCTGGAAAAATATTATCTGAGCGGGTCAAAGGTGGCCAATAATACTGATGCAATGACAGTCACCGGTGAATTTGGTCATATGTATTTCCAGAAATTCTGGGGACACGGTGAAAACCTGACCTATTTCCTGAATCATCAGTATCCGCTGATGAAGCCGGGTATGGGTGCTACGGCAGATTATATGACCCTGGAAGATGGGGATGTAATTGATGTTGCCATGTACAGTGACATGGATTTCTATACAGATCCTGATGCCGGATTTCCGTATTTCACTACGGCAGATGGAACCACAGCAGATCAGATGGAGATGACCGCAGGCGAGCCACAGACTGTAGTGCTCCATCGCGGCTGGTCCAATATGGCTACAGGTGAACCGACAGATATGACGGTTGCCGGTGCAAAGGTATACTATACAACAGACCCGTCATTAGCAGAAGAGCAGTGGATCGAGATGGGTACGACAAGAGATGATGGAAGCATTATCTGCAGATTCCAAGATGAAGGACCCCAGTATCTGATGGTGAAAGGAACGGATGTGAGTGCTCCGACCATCTGTAAAGTGACGGTAAAGCCAGGGGCAGAGCAGCTTCCGGATCAAGGATATGCACTCTCTGTATCAGGAGGCAGTGCAAGCCTTCCGATTGGAGATGATGTACAGGCAGAGATCACAGTTAAGAGTAAGCATGAGACCACTTACAATGCGTATGATCTGACAGTGACCTATGATCCTGCGGTACTGACTTATAAGGGAATCAATGACGCCAATGTTTCCAATCTGAAGGTGACAGACGATGGATCTGGAACACTGAAGATCACTGGCTATGGAGAAGACCGTACCGTTGGCATTGATAATATCTTATTGACATTTACCGGAAACGCAGCAGGTGAGAGTAATATCACTGTCACAGCAGCAAAGATCGATAAGAGCGAACATGCCACCGCAGATGCTCCGAATGCACAGATTCTGAATGCTTCCTGTAAAGTGACGGTGGAAAATATCCATAGAGTGACTCTGACAGGTGAGATCCATGGTGCCGCCACGGTAAAAGACGGAACGGATTACCGGATCAATCTGAACGACCAGCATTATGATTATGAGATCACGGCTCAGATGAATGGACAGAACATGACGGCTGAGAAGAAGACGGATACCAATGGAGAGATTTATTACAACATCGGCAATGTAACCGGCGATCTGAATGTGACAGCAACCAGAACACCGAAGACCTATACGATAACCACAGATGGAACCGGAAAAGAAGATCTGGCAGCAGCAGGATCGGCTACTTATCTTCAGGATTACACATTTACGGTAGATAAGAAATATGGTTACACCTACCTTGTGACCGTGAAGAAAAATGGGGAAGACTGCCCGGTAAGCATGGATGCAGACCAGAAGACCTATACCATCGCAGGAACCAATGTGACTGGTGATATCCAGATCACTGTGAGCAAAGAGGTAGACATGTCTACCAGAACAAAGATCAACTTCACAGGCAAGGGCTCTGGTAACGTGACCGGCGGAACAACTCAGCTGGCCATGAGAAATCAGGAATTTACCTTTGAGATGACAGCAACGGATGTGTATGAATACACCCTGAAGCTGGCAGACGGAACAGTCCTGACTCCGGAGGCAGACGGCAAGACCTACAAGATCCCGGCTTCGAAAGTGACTGGTGACGAACTGAACGTTACCGCTGAGCGGAAAGGTATTATTACACAAACGGTCAGCAAGTATCTGGATCTGGGAGGCGAGAAGGCAATCTGGTTGGTAACGGCTGCTGGTGCAGTGGACGATGGAAATATCCTGACCTATGACACGCACAGCATGTACTGGTCCACGAACTACCAGGCATATGCATACCTGTTGATCTCTAATAAGAGCCAGAGTGAAGTAGAGGCAGAAGCAGCTGGTAAGGTACAGGAATCTGCAGGAACAAAGCAGACCCTTGTATATGACTATGACGTGAACGGTACTGGAACAGTGGATATCAATGATGTCCAGCTCATCTACAATATGTACAATGCTATGTATGAGAATTTTGACATGGTGGCTACCATGGAAAAATTCCTGAATGCAGATGTGAACAATGACCGCAAGGTCAATGTACTGGATGCAAGCCAGGCAGTACAGGAGATGATCAAGAGAAATAAGTAGTGACAAAAATATCGCGGATGCCAATTGGTGTCCGCGATATTTTTGTTGGTGCGCCCGGCGGCGCACGTTTCTAACCGGTG